>Ga0187892_10001979_pt1 | contig 43782 bp, 44 predicted proteins | sample MA1701073metaG_FD_139345 | JGI IMG/M metagenome (GOLD analysis project Ga0187892, IMG submission 139345) | Bio-ooze microbial communities from a basaltic lava cave in the Kipuka Kanohina Cave System on the Island of Hawaii, USA - MA170107-3 metaG ... | reverse complement strand
GCTCCAATCGACACCGAAGAAAAACACCAGCATGGCGTTGAAGGCCGGCAGCGCGGCGGTGAGCGCCGTGACGACGGCGCCCCAGATGCCGAGCGACCAGGCAACCCATTTGGCTTGGTCCATTTCAGGTCTCCTTGTGTGAGAAGAGTTGCCCTCGGACATGAGGGCGGCGTAGTCCCCGAGCGCGGTCAGGCGTTCAGGCATCGGCCGCTCGAGCGGCAGAAGGATTGTCACGGGTTAGAGGCGCGCGAACTGGGTGTGCATCCAGTCGTAGTCGCGCGCCGGGCCAAGGCCGATCGCACCTTCGGCTGACCAGGCGTTGAACCAAGGCCTGTATTCGGCACCGGAGAAGACGGCCTTTGGCTTGTGCCACTTCAGCTGATTGCGCTCGGGGTCGAAATCGAAGGCGATCCCCCACGCATGCATGCAGGAACTACCGCCGCGCATCTTGCGCACATTGAGCGAGCCGCCGAACAGGTCGAGTCTCAGCCTCCTGATCTCATCGAGGCCATAGTGGGCAATTACGCGCTCGAGCACCCGGCGGGTGGGCTCGGCCACTTTCTTGTGGCAGGAGATCCTCTTAATCGTCTTTTGCGTGTCCCAGGCGAGCTTGAGCGGATAGGGGACGCTGATCGAGATCTGGTTGCTGCCGACCGGTCCATAGAATTTGGTGCAGTCTCGCTGCCGAGGCCAGGTCGTCGCAGGGGGCGGCGGAGCCACGAGTGGGGGCTTGTCCTGATCGCCATCGCGCCATGTCTCGGCGTTCTTGTCGCCGCGCTTGCGTGCGTCATAGACCTTGAAGGCGTGACGGGTTTGCGGGCCGATCAGCCCGTCGATTTTGCCTGTCTCGATGTCGTCGATGCGGCAGAGCACCTGGCCGGCAGCAACGATGCGTCGCTGCGTGCTGCAGCCGCCGAAGCCAGTCACTCGTTGATGGGCGAACAAGGCTTCGATTGCGATCTTGCTCAACGGCCCATATTCACCGTCGATTTCACCGCCATAGAGCTGCATCGCCTTGAGTCGCGTCTGCACCTCGCGAAGGTCCATGGGTTTCGCCTCCAACAAAAGGCCGCCTCGAGGGCGGCCGACGGAAATGTTCCTTGGGCTCTGTCTTCAGGACTCGGCGTCGCTGCGGTGGCGGCCGCGCCAGCGATCGTAATATTTCAGCAGCACGAGACCGCCGGAGCCGAGGCCTGTGAGTAAGCCAACGATCAACGTGGCGATGCGCAGCCAGAGCTCGATCGCGCCCGGATCGATCATGGCCGCGGCGATCGAAACGCTCGCGCCAGCCCCGCCGGCAGCCGCTGCCTTGGTCGTCGACACCTGCTCGGCGGTGCGGAAGATCGTGTCGAGCATCGGTTCTCCGCTCCTATTCATGTCTCGCTAGACGCTCCGATCATCAGTCGAACACCGAGAAGAACACTCTCGGAGTCCTGGCCGCTAACTGGCCCTGGATGGCGAGGTGGGCTGCCTGCACCGCTATGCTGAGCCCGAAGTCCGCGCCGAAGCCTTGCAGCGCAAGTTCAGCCGGTACCGTGCCGATACTGATCCGCGGCGCAACAGACTGCCCCTGGACCGCAACATCGGGGGCCAGTACGCCGACCTGGATCGCTTCGCCGACAGCCGCTCCTGAGAGCGCAAGCTGCGCGGGTTGCGGCGCGAGAATGACGAACGGGTTCAGCGTCTGGCCTTCAACCGCGATATGCGGCCCGGCGACCACGAGCTCGGGCCCCATGGCGATGGGCGAGCCTTCGACCGCCAGCTGCGCCGGCTGGACTGCGATCGTGATCTGAAAGTCGGAGGCTCGGCTCTCTAACGCCAGTCCAGCGGGCGCTGACGCAAAGCCGGCCTTGAGATCAGACGGCCGCCCCTCGATCGCGAGTGCGGCATGCGCGACCGCGAAGTAGACCTCGATCGCGTTGACCGCCTGCCCTTCGATCGCAAGCTGAGCAGGGATGACTTCGAAACCGGCCTTGAGATCGGATGGCTCACCTTGAAGCGCAAAACCCGCCCCGGCCGTCTCGAAGCCGATCTCGATCGCGACTGGCTGGCCCTGCAGCGCAAGCTCGGCTGGTGCGACGACACCGACAACCTGGAAATTGTCGGGCAGCCCCTGCAGGGCGAGCTGAGACGGCTCGATAAAGATACTGACGCGGAGCGCGACCGGCTGGCCTTCGATCGCCAGGCCGCCCGCAAGTCCCTGCAGGATCTCATCCGAGACTTGGTCCCAGCGCCCAAGCGCACCCTTGCCGAGCGGACGCCGTCCAAGCGGTGCCGGCATGGATCAGCTCATCAGAGAATCACGATGGAACGCATCATTGCCTCACGCCATGCAGCGCGTAGACACACTCTTCGATATTGCCGGCGGAGAACATGAAGCGCAGATCGGTCGTGGCACCAGCCACAAGCGCCGCTCCGGCGCCTGAGATCTGATTGGGTTGGGTTGCAGCGTCATCGTCCCAGTAACCGCCGGTCCAGGTCACCCTGGTGGGATGGCCGGTCCCTTGCGGGTTCAGGATCGTGATCACCCACCAGCTGCCCTCGACATTGTCCACCTCGCCGATCAGGTCGTTGCTGAGCTCGATCTCGTTGTCGGCGGCGTCGACGAGAGCGCCATTGCTTTGATTCCAGGCGTAGTCGGAGGCGCCTGCCTTGAACGTCGCCCCGCCATCGGTCGAGAAGCGCAACCATGCGTCGACGGCATCAGTCGCCGGGTCGCAGTCGACCAGCGTCAGCTCGTATCTGATGTAGTCGGAGCCGTAGGCGTCGAGGGCGAGGTCGAGGCTCGCGCTGTTGGAGACCGACCCTGAGGCAAGCCTCACCAGACCCGAGACATTCTTGACCTTCGCCTTCTTGCCCGTATCCGCGCTGATGTCCTGAGTGACCATCAGGTCGTCTGGTTCGGGCGTGTTGTCCTCGGAGAGCGCTGCGATCGACTCTCCCAGCGTCTCGGCGTTGAGATTGCAGCCAGTGAGGCCGAGCGAGTCTCCCGCCTGGGCGAGCACGCAGTCGAAATTGTCCCAGTTGATGGAAGCGCCTTCGGCCAGGTTGATGCCCGACCAAGGCTTGCTGGTCGAGCCGAGCGCGGCGCCGCCGGCGACGTCGGGCGTGATGGTGGCCGCGAACTCCTTGAAATCCTCGGCCAGAGGGGTGACGCAGACCTTGGCCGTTCCCGACAGATTGATCGGGCTGCCGCCATTGGTGGAGGCGAGCACGTTACGGGTGAGCGTCGTCCCGCTCGCCGCATAGACGCCGCGCCCGACTTCGGAGTTGGCCCCGTCCTCGATGCCGTAGGAGTAGGTCTGACCGTCGGCAATTCCTGCGGCGTCGAAGGACAAATAGCCGGTCACAGGGACCGTCAGAGTGATTGGGCCGCCGGTACCGGTGGTCTCCGTGAACATGCAGGCGAGGTTGGCGAGCCTCGCCGCCTGCGCAGGTTGGCAGGCAAGCAGCAATCCGGCCGCGGCCAGCAGGGCCCTCAGCATCCTCATGCTTCACCTATCTTTTTGAGTTCTTCGGCGGCTTACAGCTGAGCCGTCTTGCCGATCTTGAAGCTGGTGTCCGGCCGTTCCTTCTTCGGGACCGGTCCCTCGAGCTCGCGAATGTGGTCGCGGATAGCCTGCTTCTCCGTCCGCAAGGGATCGATCTCCTTCTCGATCTCCTCGATTGCGGCGTAGGCAGAATCGATCGCCTGCCGCTTGTCCTTGATCTTCTTGAGATCCGCGATGGTTTGCGCCGCGCTCTTCCGCGCCATGTCCTTGATCCTTCTCTTTGGGGTTGCTGCTAGGAGACGGTGCCGGCGCCGAGCTTGAAGATGCCGCCGGTGCCGATATCGACCAGGAAGAAGCTGCCCTCGGGGATGGTGACCGAGCTGCCGAAGTCGAAATAGCCGACCAGCTTGTCGCCGGTCGATGTGTCGCTATAGAGCACGATGTAGCGGAACGGGCCGATCGGCCCGCCGCTCGCGTTCCACTGGAAATCGGCGCTAGTGAAGATCCAGCGGCCGGTGCCGGCAGACTCCTCGGCGAAGGTGACCGAGGTGAGCGCAAGCCCGCCAACGGTGTAGCCATTGCCGCCGGCGATCTGCGCGATGTCGGCCAGTTCGTCGTCGTTGGCGACCGATGGCGCCGTGTTCGACAGCACTGCCTTGAAGGCGTGGCTGTCCAAATCGACCGCCCCGTTCCCGAGATTGAACGGGAACTCATGGAAGGTCACGAAGGTCACTGCCATCGCAATTGGCTCCTCTCTTCAGATTGGTTGACGGGCGCGCAGGATCGGGTCGGCGGCACATGCTGTGCCGGCCGTTGTTCGCTTCTCTTGCGCGCTAGTTCGCTAGGTGCGCTGGACGTCGAGCTGCAGCGTCACCTTGGTGAGCCCGCTGCACGACCTGACGTTGATTCTGAGCACGTCGCCTTCGGCCAAAGTCGTATTCCAGCCGCTCAAGACCGTGTCCTGGCTCTTGTTCGCGCTGACGAGCGCGGGGTAGTTGCCGCCGACGATGCTGTTCGCCTCGACCGGCGGATAGGAGGCGTAAGTGGATCTCCAAACGTCGAGCTCGATGCTGCCAACGCCATTACCGAGCAGAGTCCAGCCGGTGATAACCCCGGGGAATGGCACCAAATAGCTGTGGGAAGGCCCCGCGGCGATCACCGAGTCTCCGGCATCGAGCACACGATGGGAAGCGCCGCCTTGAGCCTAATGGCCGGGAAGACAAAGCCGTCAGACCAATCCCCGCTCGTATTCGACAGCTTGTAATAGACCGTCGGCAGGTTCGCGTGGTTAGAGTCGCTCTCGACCAGCACGCTGAAGCTCTTGGCCTCGCCGTCATAGGCGCCACGCCCGGCGATCGCCTCGAAGATCTGGCATTCGGCAACGGCGATGGTGCTGGCAGCGCTGTTGTGCGAGACGCGCACCCAGGCATGGTCCCACTCGGTGTCCTGGTCGTTCGAAATGAGCGTCCGCGGAGCGTCGTTCGAGCCGTAGACCACGGCCTTGAACACGCGCTTCGGCGTGCTGAAGCTTCGACCGAGATAGCCGCTTGTGGCACTCGCCTTGTTGGCAGAAGCGGCAAGCGTCTGGCTGGTCACATTGTCGAAGGCGGCGCTCAGCCCGCCGCCGCCCGCGACATCACCGATGCTCGTGCCGTTGAGCCGCAGATTGCCGCCCAATGTTGCAGCAAGCTCGGCGACGATCGCGTCCCAATCGAAGCTCAAGATGCCGCTTGTGCCGAAATCGAACTCCTGCAGCGTGCCGATCGGGACGTAACGCCAGGTGCGCTCGAAGCCACCGCTCGACGCCGTGATCTTGAATGCCCCGCCCTGAATATGAAAGGCGACGAAGCCGTCGGCGTCGGCAAGGATCGGATTGCCGATCGGAACATTGCCGTCGCGATCGGAGAAGAGTTGCACGAGCGGCAGGCCGATCACCTCGCGGCGAACCTCTACCGAAGCTCCGGGCACCGCGTTGCCTGACCCGTCAGTGACGGTGAACTGATAGCGGGCGAACGGCATGCCTATCCTGCATTTCTGTCGCGGAGATATTGCTCGTAAGTCGCGCGCGGCGTGGCGCAGGGCGGAAGGACATGAGCAGCTGGCGCGAGATCGAGATTTGACGGGACGCGGAGGACGAAACGCTCGTCGACCACGATGCTATCTGAATAGCCGCCATAGGTGACGCCGCCGAGGTGCTTGTCGGGGGAATTGTAGGTGAGCGTCATGTTCGGGCAGAATTGCTCGAGTCCCTCCCGGCAATTCGGGCAGGTGTGGTCGGAGTCGACCAAGCAGCCGACCGCGACGAGGTCCCCAGGTTTGTACTTAGTGACGGCGGAGCCGACCTTGGTGACGCGGCCAACGATCTCATGGCCGGGGACGCACGGGTAGACCGTAGGCATTGCATCGCGCCACTCGTTACGGACCTGATGCAGGTCGGAGTGGCAGATGCCGCAGAATAGAATCTCTAACTGCACGTCGCGTTCCATCGGATTGCGCCTCAGGATCTTGTCGGACGCGAGCGGCGACGTCTCATTGGCAGCGGAGTAGGCTTTCGCGTTGTATGCGTTGTCCATGCGTTTATCCTCATTGTCCGGCGCCGGCAGGCCCGGTACCGGTCGTTGCTAACGTGCTCCAAGGGTCAGGGGAGCCGACACATCGTGTGCGTCGCAAGGTCGGTCACCTTCGGCGATTGGGAAGCGCAAAGGCGACCAGCTTCGTTCCGGGCTTTGTGCCGTAGTGCGGCCGACCACCCTCAGCGACAACGACGAGCTCTCGTCCGCTAATAGCACTGCGATAGATAATGGGCGTCGCATTTGCACTGGTGGAAAGACGGCTGCTCCACAACTCGCGGCCTGAGGCCGTATCCAGCGCCCGGAAGGTGTGCTCAGCCGCGCCGCCGATGAACACCACGCCGCCTCGCGTCGTCACCGCACCGCCAGCGGTCGGCGTGCCGATCGTGATCGGGATCATGGTGGGCACTCCCAGGGGGCCGGTGTCGCGCGGCGTGCCCAGTGGCTTCGACCAGAGCACTTTGCCGCTGATCAGATCGACTGCGGCGACCAGACCCCATGGAGGCGCGGTGCACGGAACCCCAAGAAGCGAGAGAAAGTTCGTCCGGTACGCGCCATAAGGCGTGCCGAGCATCGGCTGCTCGGCTTGGCCGCCAGCATCCAGGCCTGGAGCAATTTTGAAATTGCGGCGCGTCGCTTCGGCACGCGTCACGAGTTCGATCCTGTCGGGCACTTGTGTCCAGTTGACGATCATGATGCCCCGATCGACATCGAGCGAAATGCCGTTCCAATTGACCCCGCCCATGGAGCCGGGATCGATCAAAACGGGTTTGTCGAGCGTGACCGGCGTAAATTGCCCTTCATAGCGGGAGCGCTTGAACAGGATCCGGCAATACATCTGGTCGATCGGCGTAATGCCCCACATATCCTTCTCGCGCAGTTCGGGGCCGCGGAAGGCCGGGAGATCGACGGACGCAGGTTGAGTCTTGGCGAGCCATTCCCCGCCAGCAATGCCGGTCTGCGGCACCGGCAACTCCTTCACCGTCTTGATCGGCTCGCCGGTTTCGCGGTCGAGCACGAAGATCTCGCCGCGCTTGGTCGGCTGGATCAAGGCATGCCTCACTCCTTGCGAGGTCGGTAGATCGACAAGTGTGGGCTGCGAAGCAACGTCGTAGTCCCAAATGTCATGATGCGTGGCCTGGAATCGCCAGCGCAGGCGGCCGGTCTCTGCGTCGAGAGCGATCACTCCGCTCGAGATCGCTTCGTCGAACGGGCGCCTCTGCCCTCCATAGGCATCGGGCGTGGAATTCCCCATCGGCAGGTAAACCAGGCCGAGCGTCTCGTCTGCACTGATCGGCGCCCAGCTGTTGGGCGAGGAGGGCGTGTAGACCTGCCCGGTGGGCGGCGCGCCGATCCGATCGGGCTGGCCGGCGTCGTAGGCCCAGGCGAGCTCGCCGGTCACCGCATCATAGGCCCTGATGACACCCGAAGGACCGCCCCAATACTGACCGTCCGGGATGCCTCCGCCGACGACCACCTTCCCCCGGATCATCTGTGGAGCCGAACTGACGTAGAACAATCCATGCGGATAGGGCGCAATCCCTTCGCGCAGGTCCACCGAGCCGTCGTTGCCGAAGCCGGCGCAGAACGCGCCGGTCTTTGCATCCACAGCGACCAGCGCCGGGTTGTGGCTCGGCGCGAAAATGCGTTCGGCGCAAGGCCCGCTTGCGTTCGGAACCTTGTAATAGGCCACACCGCGGCAAGGCTTTCCGGATGGCGGCTCGCCCTTCGAGACGTTGCGTCGCCAGCGTTCGCGGCCGGTTTCGGCGTCGAAGGCATGGATGCCGTTGTGGCCATCGCACGCGTACAGCGTGTCGCCGATCATGATGGGCGTCACTTCCAGCCCATTGATGGGACCGGGCGCGGTCGGCGCCATGTCGGCTTCCCAGACCTTGGTCAGGCGAGCGACATTGGACGCATTGATCTGGGTCAGCGGGCTGAAGCGGGTACCGCCTTGATCGTTGCCATAGGCTTCCCAGTCCTCGCGCTCGATACGTGCCAGCGGTTGGGACAATTTGGCCGGGACCTGCGCCTGCATGCCACGCCGCAGCGCCGGCAGGTCGGGGTCTACAGGACCCAGCCCATGGCCGATGCCGCCGAGCACAGCCGCCAGGACCAACCCGCCAGCGAAGATGGGCCAACCCCGCGCGCGCCAAGGTGCGCTCCAACGCGGCTCGAGCTTTCTGATGGGCGGCAGTAGGAGCACCGCGGCGAGGACAAACGGTGCGATGAGCCGCGGTGCGAGTTGCCACCCGATGAAGCCAACTTCCCAGACACTCCAAGCGACGGTCCAGATCAACATCGCGTTATAGAGCCACACGCCGCGCGCATCGCCGCGCCAGATGAGCAAGCCGCTTGCGGTCAACGCCAGCCCGGTCAGCACGTAATAGAAAGATCCGCCGCTTGCGGCCAAAACCGCGCCGCCTGCAATGAGCGGCAGACCGACTAAAAATAGTACGAAGGCAACAATGCGCTGCGTCCACGGAGCAGCTTTCACAGCTTTCAAGCCTTCATGCGTCATCTCTATCTCCCACCCCGCGAATTACCACGTTGCCGCCCCCTCGCACGGGTAGGCCAGTGCCGCAGAGCGCCGCGTCGAAGAGATGCGGGTGCGATCTCGCGCCCGCATGGTTCAGGCCGCATCTTCATCTGATGAGATCGATCGTTACTTCGACCGATCCGGGCACGTTCAGTGCTTCTAAACCAGAGTCGATCCTTCCCAGCTTGATGAGCCCACTGGAATAGCGGAAGTCTCTGCGGAAAAGGGCCAAGTTCCCCCACGGAGCGTAGTAACTTACATCTCCAACCGAAGGATCGCTGCCAGTAGGCGCCCCCTCCGTAGACAACTTCCTCGGCAGATAGCCTATCTTTTCCGTCTCTCCGTAGTCCTCCAACTTCAGCTTCAATGGCAATAGAGAAACGAAATCCCTGGACGTGGCATTGTCGGTCAAGGTTGCTGTAATTTCGCTTCCGTTCATGTCGATGCGTATCTTCATGTTGTCGGTCTCTGCGTCAGCCGATATCGGTGCTAAAACCGCGAAAGCAATGGCCGGCAAAACGCATTTCGATTTCCGCTTGGACATGTCAGCCCGCCCTTTATGTCACTCACGTTCTTCCGGGCCGCGGATCACAGCACCGTCAACCCGCCGACCACGGTGATCGCCTGGCCGACCACGCAACTGGCCCCGACGCTATGTCTTCTCTCTATGCGAGATGCTCGCTGAAGAAGGATTCGAGCGTGTCAAACGGGATGAGGTTCACCCGATCATACAGATCGACGTGACCGGCGCCTGGAACGATGTAGAGTTCCTTAGGCTCAGCCGCGAGCTTGTAGGCCTCTTCGCTGAACTCACGGGAGTGCGCTTGGTCACCCGTGATGAACAGCATCGGACGAGGCGAAATCGTCTCGATGTCATTGAAGGGGTAGAAGTTCATGAACTTGACGTTGCTGGTCAGCGTGGGGTGCGTCGTGAGTTGTGGCGAACCACCCTTGGGAGTGTATCCACCCCTCGGTGTGCGGTAGAAGTCGTAGAACTCACGCTGAATGGCCGGAGTGTCCGCAGTCAGCTCATGCTCAGTGCCGCTGGTGTACTGAGGTTCACCGCCGGTGAATTCCACATAGCGTTGCCCGGCCGCCGTCGCGATGATTTGCTTTCGCTGCTCGACGGTCTGCGAGTGTCTGAGCGCGTTCCGGTTGGCAGCGCCCATATCGTACATGCTGACCGTCGCGATGGCTTTCATACGCGGGTCGATCTTCGCCGCGCTGATGACAAAGCTACCGCTGCCACAAATTCCGATCGCCCCGATCCGCTCCCTATCCACAAACGGTTGAGTGCCGAGAAAATCGACCGCGGCACTGAAGTCCTCGGCATAGATGTCCGGTGAGACAGCGTTGCGGGGCTGGCCCTCACTCTCGCCCCAGAAAGACAAATCCAGGGACAAGGTAACGAAGCCCCGTTCAGCCATTTTCGTGGCATACAGATTCGCGCTTTGCTCCTTCACCGCACCCATCGGATGCCCGACTACGATCGCTGGATTCTTCGCATTCCGGTCGAGGTGTTTGGGAATGAGCAGATTCCCCACGACGTTCATTTGATATTGGTTCTTGAAGGTGACCTTCTGCACGGTCACCTTGTCGCTGGTATAGAAGTTGTCGGCACCGTTGGACATGTCCTGAGCCTTTGCAAACGGGATATTGACAACTGACATCAGGCAGAGCGCTGCTACGCCCGCGCCGGCCAGTTTCAACAGGTTCCATCTGTTGACAGTCAGATCGGCTCTTTCGCCTATGTGCATTTCTAAGCCTCCTTTGATGACTTGCTCGGAAGGCCTATGACCGTCCGAAACCGGACTTGCCCTTGTGCACGCGGTTAGGGCCTTCCCGAATCGCCGTGCCCCGCTTCGATCGGGTGCGTGCCAAATCATCTCAGACGTAAATTTAGGGGCGCGGGCGCCCGCGATTAGGTAGTAGAAACCGCATGAACTTGTGAATTTGGTTCAGCAATGCGCCGCCAGAACATCAATGACCTGCTCGCCTTCCTGGCCGTGGCGAAGGACCGGAGTTTCACTAAGAGCGCCGCGAAGCTTGGCGTTTCGCCGTCTGCGCTTAGCCACACCATTCGTCGGCTCGAGTCTCGGCTTGGGCTTCGGCTGCTGACGCGGACGACGCGCAGCGTCTCACCGACCGAGGCGGGCGAACGCTTGCTTCAAACCGTGGGCCCGTGGATCGAGGAAATCGAGGGCGAGCTTGAGGCCTTAAGCGAGCTCCGCGAAAAGCCAGCCGGGACCATTCGCATCACGGCGGGCGACCATCCCGCCCACTCGGTCCTTTGGCCGAAGCTGGCAAAACTTCTGCCGAAGTATCCGGACATCAAGGTCGAGGTCACCGTCGACAACAGCCTGACGGACATCGTTGCGCAGCGCTACGACGCCGGCGTGCGCTTGGGCGAGCAGGTGGCAAAGGATATGATCGCAGTGCGTATCGGGCCCGATGTTCGCTTTGTCGTGGTCGGAGCCAAATCCTATTTCGCGAAGCACTCGGCCCCGAAGCGGCCTCAGGATTTGATCGGCCATACGTGCGTCAATTATCGGCTTGCCCCACAAGGCGGGTTGTACGCGTGGGATTTCGAAAAGGACGGCCGCGAACTGAAAGTGCGGGTTGAAGGTCAACTGGTGTTCAATGGAGTCTTCCAGGTCCTCGATGCCGCACTGGCTGGTTTCGGGCTGGCCTATGTACCGGAAGACCTGGCGCAGCCTTATCTCGCCAAGGGTCGGCTCAAGCGGGTGCTTGAGGACTGGTGCCCTCCATATTCAGGCTATCACCTCTACTACCCGAGCCGCCGCCAGCCCACACCGGCCTTCGCGTTGCTGGTCGATGCGCTGCGCTACCGCGGTTGAACACGGCTCTAGTCAGCTAAGGGTCCACGCTTATCTCATATTCATGAGCGGCGCGGTTTAACCGAATGACCGCTCCTGGCACGTTCCGGAAGCGCCTGCGGCAATAAGGAAGGCCGCTTACGACTGCAAAGCGGCGGTTTGCATTCCTTCTTGGCAGGCGGGGGAACCTCCGCAAACCGCAACATGGTCGCGAAATGTCAAGTCGCTGAAGAGGCGATCTATTTTTGATGTTTACTGAAACGAGGCCAGTAAACTCGGAAAGAGACGAACGGCCTTCAGAGACCCAAAATCGGCCTCCCCAGAGTCTCTGAGGTAAACTCGACGCCGCCAAAGCCTTTTGCAATCGAAAGGAATTTCGGCGTCGACGCAGAGCTGTCGGGAGTTCGCAACAGGAAGCTGGCGGTGGAGGCAGTCATCGGCGAACCTGTCTCTGAAAGGGCGCTTTCCCTGTTTCCACGGGAAAATACAGGGAATTTGTCCTAATTCTGCCATCTGATACAACCGAGCCGGCATTTTCTGTGACAATAATCATTAGGTTACGGCGAAATTCCCTGCACAAAGGAACAGGGAACTTTTTTAGCGGCATCAGGGAACTATCGATGCGTTATCAGTGAGACCCAGACTTGGCTGACCCAGACCCAGGGACCCAGACCTGGCTTTCGTGTGCAGACGTTCAGAATGTCCGTTTGCTCCCCGATTGTGTTGCAAAACTCTCCGACGGCGCGCGTTGGTTCGCTTTTGAGGAATGTCAGAGCATGATGCTCTGCTTCGCGTTGCCGCTGTCTCGGGAGACCGGCGGCAGATACTCGGTATTCAATGCGCTCTAGGCTTACGCAGCACAGGAGGCTGGCACCATCGGTGGTGGTCTCCCGACATCTCTATCACCTAAATGCCGAGGAGGAGCCTGAGAACGAGGACTATCCGAAGGACCCGGCGTTCCGCGAGAAATTCGGGCCGCGCGGCGTGCTGCACAGCTGGGCGACCGACACCGACGATCCCACCGTCGATCCGCGCTTCGGCAAGGTCGGCAAGCAGAAGGTCGAGGACACCGGGCCGCTCACCAAGAAGCGCATGGAAACCGTCGACGACGAGACGGTCGAGGCGGCAATCGGCTTCATCAAGAAGCAAGTCGAGGCAGGCAAACCGTTCTTCGTATGGTGGAACGGCACGCATATGCATTTCCGCACGCATGTCGCGGAAAAGGACCGCGGCATTTCAGGGCAGGATGAATATTCCGACGGTATGGTGCTGCATGACCGGCATGTCGGTCGATTGTTGCAGGCGCTCGACGATCTGGGCATCGCCAACAACACCCTCGTGTTCTACTCGACCGACAACGGCCCGCACCAGAACACTTGGCCGGACGCCGGCACGACGCCCTTCCGCAGCGAAAAGAACACCAACTGGGAAGGCGCCTGGCGCGTGCCCGCCATGGTGCGATGGCCTGGCCACATCAAGCCGGGATCGGTGTCAAACGACATCATGCATCACATGGACTGGCTGCCCACGTTCTGCGCCGCTGCCGGTGCACCTGACATCAAAGAGAAGCTAATGAACGGCTATGACGCGAGCGGCACCACCTACAAGGTCCATCTCGACGGCTACAATTACCTGCCGGCTTTGACTGGGCAAGAGGAACAGACGCCGCGCAAGGAGGTCTTCTATTTCTCCGACGATGGCGACCTGATGGCGCTTCGCTTCAAGGACTGGAAGGTCGTGTTCATGGAGCAGCGAGCCGACGGCACGCTGAAGATCTGGGCCAACCCGTTCACGGAACTGCGCGTGCCCAAGATTTTCAATCTGCGTCGCGATCCTTACGAGCGCGCCGATGTTACGTCCAATACCTATTATGATTGGATGCTGTCCCGCGCCTACATACTGGTGCCGGCGCAGGCTTATGTCGGACAGTTCCTTGAGACGTTCAAAACCTTCCCGCCGCGGCAGAAGCCTGCGAGCTTCACCGTCGGTGGCCAGATGGAGGCGTTGGAGAAGGCTCTCAGCAGGCTCGAGGCGGACGTCCAGTAGAAGCGATGTAGAAGCGATTCAGTGCCGGGCGGTTAAACGCCCGGCACTTTCCCCATTGTCCTGTGGGAGTGCACGATGCCTAATCTTCCTCGTCCTTTGGTTGCGCTAACCGCGGTTCTGATCGCTTTCGTGGCTGCCGCCGCCGAACCGGATCCCTTGCCGTCGTGGAATGACGGCCCCACCAAGCAAGCAATTGTGGGTTTTGTGAAGAAGGTCACCGAGGAAGGCGGCCCGGACTACGTGCGACCCGAGGATCGGATCGCTACGTTCGACAACGACGGCAATCTTTGGGCTGAGCAGCCAGTCTATTTTCAGCTTATCTTCGCCATCGACCGGGTTAAGAAGCTTGCACCTGAACACCCGGAATGGAAGGACAAGCAGCCCTTCAAGGCCGCCATCGAAGGCGATATGAAGACGCTCGCCGCGTCAGGCGAAAAAGGCATCGCCGAGCTAATCATGGTGACCCATGCCGGCATGACGCCTGATGAGTTCCAGACGATCGTCGCCGATTGGCTCGCCACGGCTGAGCATCCGCGCTTCAAGCGGCATTACAACGACCTCGTCTATCAGCCCATGCTTGAACTGCTGTCTTATCTTCGCGACAACGGCTTTGCGACCTATATCGTGTCGGGCGGCGGCATCGAGTTCGTGCGGAATTTCTCCGAGGCCAAATACGGTATTCCACCGGCCCAGGTCGTTGGCTCCAGTATCAAGACGAAATACGAGGTCATTGACGGTGTGCCAACGGTCATGCGCTTGGCCGACATGAACTTCATCGACGACAAGGAAGGTAAGCCCATCGGCATCACCGAGCATATCGGTCAACGGCCGATCTTTGCGGCCGACAACTCCGACGGCGACTACCAGATGCTGGATTGGACCACGTCGGGTAAGGGGCTGCGCTTCGGCCTAATCCTTCATCATACTGATGCCGAGCGTGAATATGCCTATGACCGCGACTCGTCGGTGGGCCGGCTCGACAAGGCGCTGAACGACGCGCCCAGCAAAGGCTGGGTGGTGATCGACATGAAGAACGACTGGAAGACCATTTTTCCCAACGAGAAGACAAATCCTTAAACTGCAAATGTCCGTTATTGGCACTTAGCACCTCAGCACGCGATACCTGCTAAGGTGCTGGTAGCAGAACTTCCGAAGTGGGCTAACTGCATTACTACCGAATCTGCTAAAGTCACATTTCCTCATTGGCGCTACGGCCACGCTTAGAAATGGAGACGTACATGATCCGGCAGATTGTCTTTGCGGCTTCCGTTCTCACGCTCGGGTGTGTGTCTGCCCTCGCACAAGAACCAACCGCCGATGCTCAAGTGCAAGCCAGTGTCGGCTTTTTTGGCATGCTGGTTATCGGCATCCTCGCTGGCTGGATCGCCGAGAAAGTAACCGCGAGCGATCACGGACTGCTCACTAATCTATTGGTCGGCATAGCGGGGTCGTTCGTCGGCGGTACGTTGGCTCAGTTGATGAACCTTCAATTCGAAGGTTGGATCGGCAACCTGCTGGTGGCCGCAGTCGGCGCGATTCTGCTCCTATTTATTTGGCGTGCCATCACTGCACAAAGGACCGTCTAACGAGTTGAGTGAGCTGGTCCTCGATGGCGACTACAAGCCTATGGAGAAGCGATGTCCGCTTCTGACGCTTGGCGGATATCCAATCTTCACATTGAGTATGACCGCTGCCGGGGGTAACGCGGTCTTCGCTAGTGCGCACGCTGTCCCAATTAACTTCCAGTCGGGAACAAGAAGGTTACGACGCCACGTAGGCCCCAATCAGGGCCGTCGCCGAGACTGTCGGCGTAGACGCGCCCACCCACGGCTAGCTGCACCGGTTGTTGGCCGAAATTGTAGACGTGGCTGACAACAAGATTAATGGGCACGTTCCACTCTTTGGCCGTCCAGTCGTAGGTAGACTCTGTGTTAAGCGCGAGGGTCGTCGAATCCTTCCAGGTATAGGAGAGGAAGGGCTGTAGAAACGTGGCATTCACCTCGGGCTTGCGGCTGCCGCCGCTGGCATCGGCGTAAGACCAAATGTGATTGGTGAGAACACCGTAGGTCCAGCCCGACTGCTGTTTGAGGATGACAAAGGTCGGACCCGCACCCCATTTGTCACTGCCGAGATCGTGATCCGTGGCGGTGGGCCACAGGAAGACGGGACCGGCACCCCAAGTCACGCCATGATGGCTCGCCTTTGGTGAAAAGAAAAAGCTTTGCACCGTGTCACTCAAGCCAAACTCGTCGTCGATGCCCGGCGCAGGCGAAGTAAAGCCCACCACCGGCAGGATGGTGCGAACGATCACGTTCCAGTTCGGCGAGATGCCCTTCGGAATGACCGGCTGGATGTTCAACGTGTGCTTTTCGCCATCGGTTGGGCCGAAGCAACAATCGTAATTGTATTGGAACGGAACGCTGATGAGGCTCGAGATCGGATTTGCTAATTGCTCGGCAAGCGATTGATCGCTGTCTTGCGCAGCCGCCATGCCGGGCATGAGCAAAAGAAAGCCTACGAAGCCGACAGACTTTGCACACATGACCCCTCCCATGCTCAGTCGTGAGCCTGGCGCGAACCGCTCGCGCAAAGGTTAAGATAAAACCAGCGTGAACTGTCCGGGGGTTTCGTACCCAAGCCTAGTTTTGGCAACCTTGTTGCCCATTGGACACATTCCTCTTGTAGGCGCCGTCCGCCCAAAGCGTCGTCAGAATCGGCGGTAACGAAAGTCGGCGCGAGATGCCGAAATAACGATATCGCCACGGGTGAATAACTCAACGTGATGTGGCGCAAGTGCAACAGCTACAGGGGCTCCCGTAGGCTATGGTTTTACGCTCCTCCGGGCGTCAGCATTGCGCGGACGAGCGTTTTTGGAACCTCGATTGGGTTGGGGATACTCGTTTGCGGTGGACGAGGGGGATCCCGTCGATGAGAAGACAACTCGTAGCCGTCGCGGGCCTCTTGATTGGTGCGGCAACTCTCCCGGCTGGCCAGACGCAGGCTGCCGAAAATGCGGCGGGCATCTATCTTCTCGGCACCAAAGGCTCGATGGCCGGCTTTACCCCACCGCCGGGCACCTATTTCGTTGATGTCAATTATGTCTATGCAGGTGACGCCAGCGGAAACGCCGGTGTTGGTGTCGCTTTGCGCCGTCTTCAAAACCTCTTTCCCAATTTGCCGCCTCTAACCCTCGATATTCAGGCTGATGTAAACATTGACGGTGATGCGCAAATCATCATGCCGTCGTTTCTTTGGGTCGCGCCGGGCAAAGTTTTGGGCGGCAATGTTGGCTTCGGCGCTATTGTGCCGGTGGGGCGGAAGGCCATTGATGTCGATGTCGATGTTCTTGCGACCCTCACCCTTCCCGTACTCAACACGACCATTGAGAGGGGCCGTCGGTTTCACTTCGACGAAAGCACAACTGACTTAGGTGATCCGGTCGCGAATGCCCTCATTGGATGGCATGAGGGAAATTGGCATTGGAACATCGGGACCCTTCTCAATATTCCCATCGGGCCTTGGAGCCAGAGCCGCGACACCAACATCTCCTTCAATCATTGGGCCCTCGACACAACGGGTGCGGTGACGTGGTTCGATCCCAAGATTGGATGGGAGCTTGGAGTGAGAAGCAAAAATGAACGGCAAATTCCTAGCAATTTTCTTGTGCGCACTCGTGATCGCGGTTTCGGCGTTGCGCGACACTGCTTATGCTGCCTCTTCAAGAGAGTGTGATGCCTTTGCGCGGGACTATGCACGAAATGCAAGCCGGCAAGGTCAGGTGGTCCGTCGCGGTGTATTGGGTGGACTTCTCGGTGCGGGCGTGGGAGCGGCGACCGGTGGGGCCGCTGCCGGCGCAGCCATCGGCACGGGCGTCGGCGTCTTTTCGGGGGACCGTAAGCGCCAAAGACAAGCGGAAAAAATCTATCGGGCCGCGTACCGCGATTGCATGGCAGGACGTATCCAATGACGATTGATGTGATGTCCGCTCATGACCCTGAACGGACGTGCTCGTGAGACTTCTCCCTTTCGGGGCCGGACGAATGTCGGCGTTCCGTCTAGTAGGGTCCAAACCTGCAGCAGTAGACTTTCATGCCGGTGACGCAAGGTTTGCCGAAACCAGGCGGCATTCCCTTGCCGTCCTTGCTCGCATATCGGCCATCCCGGAGATCGGGTGGGCACTTGCCGTCACAGAACGGGGCCGTCCCGTCCCATCGGCAGGCACGGTTCGGATACTGTTTATTGAGCATTTCTTCCAAGCTCTGCTGCTTGGGAGGCGCGGGCGGTGGGCAGCATAGATCACGACCCACATCGTCGAGAACGCCCGCGCCCTTCCAACCCGGTGAGCACGTCTTCTGCCGGAAACATTTGACGACGACATCGTTCGTCCCCGGCTTGATGCATCCGGCGCTGTCGCCGTTGTCCCTTCCGAAAACTATATCCGCGCGTAGCGATGGTGAAGTCCGCCTAGCACAGCATTAGCGACGATCACGCCGGACCTCTCGATTGGCCTACGATTTGGAGCGTCTTTGTCAATTCCGAGATGAGTACGCGTCGCGTTGTAATATGCGGTGTATGCCTTCAGGACATGCCGAAGATGTGCCTCGCCCCAGATGATCACATGGTCGAGGCATTCACGGCGGATCGAGCCGATCAAACGTTCAACATATCCATTCTGCCATGGTGATCGCGGCGCGATGGTGACCGGCCCCCACTGAGTGGTCCAGTTGCAATGTTAGTTTAATGGCGACCTCCGCGCCAGCGGGAGCGTGGCCGTCGGAGCGGTTTGAGCGCGCGCAGACGGCCACGCGGTAGGGATGAGCACCTCTGGCGCCGGCGGTCTGTAACCCAGCGAGGCATGTGGTCGGACGGCGTTGTAGTGACGCCGCCAGCTTTCGATCACGATCTTTGCCTCCTTGAGCGTGTAGAAGATCTCGCCGTCGAGCAACTCGTCCCGCAGGCGCGCGTTGAAGCTCTCCACGTATCCGTTCTCCCATGGGCTGCCGGGTGCGATGTAGGCGGTTCTGCACCCACCGCCGCGATCCAGTCTTGCACTGCCTTGGCGACGAACTCTGGCCCGTTGTCCGACCTGATGTGTCCGGGTACGCCGCGCAGGATGAACAGGTCGGATAGAACGTCGATCACATCGGCGCCCCTCAGCTTGCGATCAATGCGGATCGCCAAGCACTCATGGGTGAACTCATCGATCACGTTGAGCATGCGGTATCTCCTTCCGTCATGAGTTCGGTCCTCGATGAAGTCGTACGACCAGACGTGGTTCTTGTGCTGTGGCCGCAAGCGGAGGCACGAACCATCCGCCAGCCATAGACGGCCGCGTTTTGGTTGCTTGTTGGGGACCTTCAGCCCCTCACGCCGCCAGATCCGCTCGACCCGCTTGTCATTGACGAGCCAGCCCGCATCCCGCAGCAGAGCTGCAATCTTGCGGTACCCATACCGGCCATACTGGCGAGCCAGCTCAATGACGTCGGCGGTCAGCCGCTCTTCGTCGTCGCGGCCTTGTGGGACCTTGCGCTGCGTCGAGCGGTACTGTCCGAGCGTCGCACAGGCCCGGCGCTCAGAGACATGCAAACGATCTCGAACATGCTCGATGCAGGCCCGACGGCGTGCGGGGCTTAGAAGTTTCCCTTGGCAGCCTCTTGTAGGATCAGCTTGTCCAGCGTCAGGTCCGAGATCGCCTTGCGCAGACGCGCATTCTCAGTCTCCAGATCCTTCAGCCGCTTCACCTGATCCGACTTCAGGCCACCGTACTCCTGACGCCAGCGGTAGTACGTGACCTCGGTGATGCCGGTCGACCGAATCGCCTCCGCAACGGGCGTCCCCTGCGCCGTCAGCACATCAACCTGGCGCAGCTTGGCGATAATCTCTTCAGGCTTGTGTCTCTTCCTTCCCATTCCAGGTCCTCCTCAGGCCAAAAGCCATACTCCGAGTCGGACCACTTCATTGGGGGCGGATCAGGATGAGGATTTCGGCTTTCAATCGTTCATGCGAACGAAAGCAGTCCCACACATATCCGAGCACAAGTCTGAAGAAGGTCGCCATCAGTTTCGATCATGATCCGATTCTCCCTTCTACTGCGAATCCAGCGGATGAGGTTTTCGGAAGGCACAGGCGTCGATCTAGCGTCTATCGCGGGACAGCTCGTTGGTGGTGGCGTGAGTGGTGCTATTGTTACCGCGATCGTCGGCATGGTTTTGAACGCCATGAACAAGCGCTAATTGGTTTGCAAAACGATGGATACGGTGGAATGCTACATCCATGTCAGAGATGGAGGGGCGAGCCTAGCACTCAGGATTTGCTGAACAAACTGGCGGAGGGAGAGGAACTGGGAACAAACACTCTCCAGGGAGGCCAGCGTACCCAAGCACATTGAAGCGAAACAGAGCGCATGGCTTCGATCATCAAGCGACCCATGTAGGATTTGAACCTATGATATAGATTTGGCACCGGGGACCGCTCTTATGAGATGCGTTTGAAGGCATATTGGGTGCATCAAATTGGTTTCGAGTAAGTGTTTCGCGAATTGAAGAGCTCAGCGACGCTGTCTACGGCGCTGGGCTGGACGCGGTTCAGCTATCTCGCGCCCCGGTCAGAGGCAGCCTGGCGTTTGCCGAGCACGCCGGAGTGCTATACAGCACTGGCTATATAGACGGGAGGGTTGCGCTCGCTGGCCTGTGTGTACCGAAAACCTCGTCCGTATTGATTGGGCGGGCGAATCGCCGGAACGTCGGCGATGGCCGCACTATTTTGCTTCGTCCTAAGGTTGTTGGCCTCGCCATTCAAGTCGAAGCTCCGGCTTGAAGCAGAGAATGCGGCGCTTCGACATCAGTTGATTGTTTTGCGACGCAAGGTGTCTGGCCGGGCCCGGCTTACCAACAGCGATCGCTGGTTCTTTGTGCAGCTATATCGGTCGTTTCCGTCGATTCTGAGAGTCCTCACGATCGTCCGCCCCGAGACACTGGTGCGTTGGCACCGGGCGGGCTTTCGCTACTACTGGCGTTGGAAGTCGAGTGCACGGGGAGGGCGGCCCCAGATTGACTCGGACCTCCGCGCCTTGATCCGGCGGATGAGCATGGACAACCCGCTCTGGGGAGCGCCGCGCATCCACGGCGAACTGCTCAAGCTCGGGTTTGAGGTCGCTCAGTCGTCCGTCGCCAAGTACATGGTCAAGCGACGCGGACCACCAAGTCAGGGGTGGCGCACATTTCTGCGCAACCACGCACCAGACATTGTCGCCATGGACCTATTTGTCGTCCCGACCATCAACTTTGATTTGCTCTATGCCCTTGTCATTATTCGACTAGACCGCAGGGGCCTGGTCTGGGTCAATGTCACAACAAACCCGACGGCGGAATGGATTGCGCGTCAAGTAACCGAGGCATTTCCTTGGGATGATGCCCCGCAATATCTCATTCGTGATCGGGATCGGGTTTACGGTGCTATCGTCACACGCCGCTTGCGGGCCACGGGCATCCGGGACAAGCCGATTGCGCCAGCCTCGCCTTGGCAGAATGGCTTTGCCGAACGGCTGATCGGCTCGATCCGGCGCGAGTGCGTCGACCATCTCGTCGTCTTGGGCGAAGCGCATATGCGCAGAATCTTGCGTACCTATGCTCACTATTACAACGAAATCAGAACACACTGGTCTTTGGCTAAAGATACGCCGCTCTCCCGACCCATTCAGCGGATCGGAACCATTAGGTCACATCCGATCCTTGGCGGACTCCATCACCATTACGTTCGGGTCTAGGTTTTCGGTACACACACCTGCTTGGTTGGCAAAAATGCGTAGCTAGACTATGCTTATGCTGCCACTCCGGCGGGAGTATGGGCCATGTTATCATATCTCGCGCGCGTCAGAGCAAGATTCTGGCTATTTCTCTCCGCGCTTGCCGTCCTCTTTTCTTCACTAACGCATAAAAGGCGTGTGAATAGGCGTTCGGCACCACCCTTGCCGTGATGTTCCGCAATGCCGACAGAGTCGCGTCGTCGCAGAAGCCGCCGCTCGCGCCACCGTCTCCACGGTGCTGTGTCCGCGACATATTGTTCAGACCATAGCCCCTAGTCCCGCATGCCAATGACGGACCAGTTCACAGGGCAATTAAGGCCACACCCTTGGTTTTGGGACATCCGCAACGATGTCCTAGGCGGTCTCGTATCCGCAGCTGTTGCCATCCCCTTGGCAATGGGATTCGGAATGTTCGCCCTTGTCTCCTTGGGCGACAACTATTTCGCCAATGGAGCGCTTGCTGGTCTGTGCTCTGCGTTCATCGTTGCAATCGTCAGTGTGGCCCTTGGTGACCACACGCCAACGGTATATGCACCGCGGATCAACAGTACGTTTTTCCTTGGGGCATTTCTCTACGGTCTGGTCCACTCGACTCTAGCATCGCAAAGCAATAACACAGCACTGATTCTCGTCGTCTTTTTTTCTGTGATTCTTTTGGGAGGAATCTTTCAGGCGTTGTTTGGTCTGTTCAAGGTCGGCACATTACTCAAATACGCGCCGCACCCGGTTATGGCCGGCTTCCAGACCACGGCGGCGGCACTCTTGTTCCTGGTTCAATTGGCCGACGTGAGCGGTTTCGATGAGACTATGCCATTTACGTATGTTCTGACGCATCCCAGTGGGATTAAGCCTGTCAGTGTTCTGCTCGCAGTGCTGACCTTCGCGGCGATGTGGAACTCCGGGAAGATTTCTCCCAGGATCCCACCCCTCCTCGTTGGTCTCGCCGTAGGAACCGGCGCCTACTATTTGCTGATCGCTCTTGGGCTAAGCGATCAACTCGGACCCATCATCGGTGCCGCGACGACAGATCCACTCGGCCGTGTCCCGGTGGACAACATCGGCGAGGTGGTGCGCGACGATGCCTTTCTTAAATTGTGGCCCACCATGCTCGGAGGCGGATTGGCTCTCGCTGTTATCGCCTCCATCGACGCGCTGCTTTGCGCCAAGCTCGTGAGCAAACCCGGCGACGCCAGGGTGCATGCGGACCGTCTGCTAGGTCGTCTCGGAATCGGCAATGTTGTAGCCTCCTGTTTCGGCGGCATCACCGCTGGAATCAATATTGGTCCCAGCCTCGCAAACCGTGCCTTTGGCGGCCGAACTCCACTATCAGTCTTAGTGAACGCTGCCGCGATTCTGCTTGCATTGACGACCCTGTTCCCGGTGGTGACCCAGCTGCCGCGCGTCGCTTTGTCGGCTGTCATCATGGTCGTCGCCATTCAACATTTCGACCCATGGTCGATGCAACTTGTCAAACGCATTGCGACCAGCTCCGGCCTGCAGCGACGATACCTCACCATCGACCTGTTGGTGGTCGTGGTGGTCGCGGTGCTTGCAATCGCCGTGGATATCGTTCTCGCGGTTTTTCTCGGGACCATCATCGCCATAATGATGTTTGTCGTGCGCATGAGTCGCCGATCCATCGTCCGCCGTAGCTATCGCTGCCACGCAATGAGCTCGCGAAGGTCGCGCAACGCCAGCGAATTCCACGTGCTCGAACGCCATGGCCATGCAATCCTGGTCATGGAGCTGCAGGGCGTACTGTTCTTCGGAACTGGCGAATGGCTTATCGACGAAGTCACCGCGGCGACCCGGCAGGAAACGCGTTCAGTCATTCTCGACCTGCGACGCATTAGCGAAGTCGATAGTACGGGGGCTCGTATCCTGCTCGACGTAAAAGCTGACCTCATGCGCAAAGAAATTCCCTTGGGGCTCGTGCTTCCGAGAGGCAGCGGTGTCCTGCAGCGACTAAGCGACCTCGGAATCCTCGATGAGGTGCCCATTGATCACATCTTCGAAGACGTGGATCGGGCGATTGAATGGGCAGAAGATGGGCTCGTGCGCGAGGTCCTGGGACCGCCCCTACCCGCGCAGGAGGTACCGCTCAATCAAGTTTCTATCCTTCATGATCTTGATGCGGGCGAGATCGCTGCGTTGGAGGCGCGACTCACACGCGTCGCTTACCGGAAGGATGCCGCGATTTTTCACCAGGGCGACAGTGGCACTGATATGTTTATCATCACCAAAGGAACCGCCAGTGCCTTCATCCATCAGCCCTCGGGTCGCGACATCCGGCTCGTGACTTTCACACCCGGGACTGTTTTTGGCGAGCTCGCCAATCTGGATGCAGGTCCGCGATCAGCGTCGATAATCGCCGATGAGGATTGCGTAGCCTATGCGCTAAGTCAGGCGCAATTTGCTGCGCTTTCCGCAGAATCTCCCGCGATTGCCATTAAGCTGCTGGCAAATCTCGGACGCGAGTTGAGCAGTCGGCTCCGTCGCGCCGATCGCATGATTGATGAACTCGAAACGTAGCCATACTCTGTCTCCGCCGTGAACTTCTCTTAGTGCTGATTGAATCTTTGTTCTCCTTTAGGCAGCCAAAAGATCACCATTAGCTTCCACCGCCCTGAGACCAGCTCAAGAACCCCTCTCGGCGGGACACGTCTCCTCTTTGCGCATTACGGTATCCTTTTGGATCGTACTTGCGAGGCGTTTGTATCGACATATCTAGCGTGCATGGAAGCATTTGATAGCTTGTGCGAAGCGGACATCCCTGATCCGCTCGCCAATGTGCGCTAATGATGCTGTGGACGGCGCCCGCTCTTGCGGCATCAGAGTGCCCTAGGGTGGTTGCGTTGGGAGAGACTGACCAACTAAAAAATTACAAGGGAACTTGCATGGACCCGAAGCAGATTGACCCCCAAACCGGGAGACTGAAAGAAGCAAGCAAGGACGGCACCGAAAGTGCCTCGCAAAAGCCCATAAAGAAAATGAAGAAAACGACCCTGCCAACTGCCGTCGAGGAAAACCCCTGCGGAAAGGGTTGGTACAAAGCCGCTGACGGCCAGTGTTATCCGAGACTCAATTAGATTCTCGGCGTGCTCAACCGCGCTCGCAGTAGCGCACCCGGTCCTTGCTACGGTTGAGCGTGGCGCGGAGCTGTTCACTGCGTCTTAGTACAGCCGACATAGGCCGTGGAGCCTCTCGTTACGAAGGATTGGATTACTCGATCCGGCCTTGCTTCTGGTCTCAGGCGCCGAACAGGCCAAAACGTGACAACACGCTGCCTGCAAACGAAATGATCGAACGGTTGCGATTGAAAGCGAAGCAGTGCTAGCAAGCACTGCGGACATTCCACTCGCGGGTCCTGATGTGCGCTTTCGGCAGTAAAGCGGACATTGCATTCGCCTAACTGCTGATGCCCGCCCTAGGTTCGCTTGCAATCACTTGCTTAAGAAGTTCCGGTCCGACTGAGAGTTCACCGATAATGGACGACTGTATGCGGCAATGAGGAGTACGGACAGTGCAATGTCTGTTGCAAAGAGTACCAATGTTATGCCGCAGAGGCGCGCCCGCGCGTTGTCCTTGTTGCCAAGCCCTCTACCCCCACGCGTTCGCTACCGCCGCTGCGATAGAGGTGGCGAAGTCCTTTAGCTCCACATAGCCAGGGCGAGCATTACATGCGGCTCACTTGTAGTAGCCGACGCTGCAGATCTGATCGCCGACCTTTGTGTAGAAGGTAGTCTTCTCCAGCGGTTCGTCTGAGCCAGGACGGGGCCACCAATAGGTGACCTCCTTTATCATTCCTTCAATGGCGTTCTGCATCATCTCTTGACCGAGCGGATAGCCCTTCTTGCCCTTGATGTCCTGCAGCTGCTCGCCCTTCATTGTTGGATGCGCCGATACGGTGCCATCCGAAGCGTTGGAGCAAGCGACATACAGGTCACGGTCCTCAAACCCGGCCTCGCCCTTGTTGAACATGTCGAGCGCCTTCCCTTTGTCTTCTTTCACGGCAGCAACCGCTCTCTCCAGCATGGCCTTGGCCTCCTCGGCAGTGCCGTAGTCAGCCGTCGCCGCAAGCGTATCCCAGGAAAAGATAAGAGTGGCACTGGATATCATCGCGAGCACAAGGTTGCGTAACATGTCCTTGCTCCCTATGACTGCGAGCCCTCCCGCCGAACTTAAGACTCTACACCGAAAGGATTGCTGCACCGGAGATCGAGAACTACTGTTGGGTTCAACAGGCGAGGCGAACAGGGGACCTTCATCGTGAACTGCTTACCGATCTTACGCCAAACCTCCGCTAAGTGCAGCTGGTACAAAAACCCTGCCAGGGCACTGGCTCAGTTCGCGATCCATCATCGTTACTTTGCGTCTGTTTGATGTTATTTAAACCCATACCTAGACATCGGCCAGTCTTTTTCCGAGAGCGGCGAGCGACAGGCGGCGATCAGCACGGCTCCCGGGCCGACCCCTGCAGGAGCGGAACATGCGCTACCGTACAAGATTGGTGCTGCTGGTAACCGGTCTTCTTGCCGGCGCGGTCATCGTCATATCCGCACTGCTTGCCTGGAGCACGCGCGACGCTCTACGTGCCTCGGCCGAGGATTCGGGGCGGATGGTCGCCAATCTACTTGCGAGAAGCGCAGGCCTCGCCAACGAAATACCGAATGAAGTCGAGGACATGCTCGGCGCCTTTGCTCACAGATGGGACCTCCACCGACAGAAAGATCGACCGTTTTGGAAAGGCACTTCTCATGTACGATGGGCTCGTGCAATTTCCTGCCTCGGGCACTTTTTTAGACGACGTGCTTTATGCTCTTGCGACATTCCCTGAATCCAAGGGGTTAGATCTCATCGACAGCATCACGCAGCTTGTCGCCTTCATACCGAGAGGCTTGAAGTTGGCACGGCTGAAGCTTCGGCGGATAAATTTGTGATGTGGCCACGGCCTGACCACAGAAATAAGTCGGCTGTGAAGTATTCAAAGCCGCGGAGCGAACCGTCGATGATCTATGGGACGCCCCATCGCCGACCCTGATCGACCTCGTCACCCCACAGGAAGGCCGCCAACTACTCCAAAGCCGCCGGATATGACCCAGAATAGTCCGAATCCGCTTTAGAGCCCGGTGCCCGCCGCGGCACCCTCGTCGAAGGCGAGCCGCACGCGCCCCGAATTAATCCGAAGCAAAACTCTTGGGGTCATTCGCCCTGACGGCGGTACCGAAATCTTGCGGGTTCACGCCGTGGCGTTTTGCCCAGCGCGCAAGCCCAGGCGGCCGGTAAGACGAATTAGTTCGCCAACGCTCGAAGACGGAAGCGTCGATCGTTTCGTTGATCGTGTTTGTGGTGTCGATCTTTGTTTCTAGCGGCGGCGCGCCGATTTCCCTGTGGTAGCGGCGGTTCAGCTTCACGATCCGGTACGCGCCATACATGAATTCAGCAAAAGAATCCGAGATCGGTGCCTGGTGTACATCGCCGTCAATGGTCACGTCTTCCCGGAAGGCAAGGCCGTGCAGCTTTGCCTTTTCCATCATCCATTTGAGAGGGATCTGCGCGAGAAGATCGCTTTCGCAGCCGCCGCCGACATTTGCGTGCGCGCCGGCGAACCATCTCTGCTCGACCCGATCAAGAGGGCGCGGCGGCGTTGCCTTGGGATCGGGCGGACCCTTCGTGACCGTCTTTGTCCAGAGTGTCGGCGCGAATTTCTCGCGGTGCTCGTCGATGGCGAGCGCATGGAAGGCAAACTCGTTGGACGTCCTGACGCCGGTATTGAGGAACTCCGTATCTCGCCAGTTCGTGAACGGGACATAGGGGATGCCCAGCGCGCCCACGGTATCGAAGAGTCCGACCAGCTTGATCTGGATCTTCCGCGAATATTTCATGAGCCAATCTTCCTCGAGCGTGCAGGTGAAACCGTCTTTGGCTCTGTCCTCGAGAAGCGTGCGGATGGTGCGCGGTTCGCTTGCCCGTCGGTAGCGGCCGTACAGCTGGTTGAGCGACAGCGGCGCGCCCGGTTTCAGCAAGCCGCATTTAGAGACAAGGCCGGACAGGCTGCGCGCGGTGTAGGCGCCGCGGCTGAAGCCGAAGATGAAGATCTGGTCACCGGGATCGTGATTCTCGATCAGCCACTGATAGGCGTCGATTATGTTCTCGTTGATCCCGATCCCCCACCATCCGCCGCGAATGTTCTGCCCAAGCAGCGTGCCGACGCCGGGGTCGTAATAGGCGCGCTGGACCGCACCGTCGGCGCTTTGTTCGGCGCAGAGCGCCCGCATGCGCCAGACATTGGTGTTGTCGTTGACGGTGTTCCAGGTCCCGTCGAGAAACACCGCGAGGCGCTTTTTCGCAGGCGTAGCCGGCGGGGGTGATTGAGCGTCAGCGCTCATAACGGGCCTGCCGGTCTTTCCAGCGCTCGCGCGAGGTTCGGCCCTCCTCCCGGTTGGTCTGCCAAATCCTGATAGTCGGGACAGGAACGCAGGCTTTCGAGCACCCCGACACCGCTGTCCGCGACCACGAATTCGAATCCATCGCCGCCGGCCCGGAAGGCCACAATGCCGGACGCGGGCGCGCCCGAGTGCTCGTAAATATTGCTCACCATCTCCTCGATGGCGCCGACCAATTGCGCCGCGATCTGCCGGTGAAATCCCGCCGCCGTCGCCGCCTTCTGCGCCGCGAGGCCGAAGCCGACCCATTGCGTGTCATCGCCCGGCCAGACTGGGGGCGTGCGGGAGACTCCCGCCGCGCGCGTTGCCGGACAAATCCATTGTCGCCGGCTACTCCGGATCGCGGCAATTAGCGGGGCGGCTTCGTCGAGGGACAGCCAGGGCGCGTTCTCGGGGAACGGCAGCAAACCATCGTCGCTAAGCCGGGTCCATTCCAGCAATGGGCCGAGCGCGGCCGCAAACAGGGCCGGACGCTTTTCTCGTTCATTTAGACGGCTGCGCTCAGCTGCAAAGGCAAGCCCATCAAGGGCCGCGAAGGTCAGCGATTGCGGAGTATTCATCTACCAGGGGCCGCAGCCTTTGCGGGAAGGCGGTCCGCAACCGCCTGGCCCTCGATCCAGTGCCGGACCGTCGTCCGGTTCAGAGCCAAGAGCGCATCAAGCGGCGCGCCGATCGCGGTTGGGGCTGATCGCCAAGTGGGACTCTTGTTGACACGGGACACCGCACGCTGCCGGTTGATAGTTTTCATGAAGCTCCAGGTTTCGAGAACCGTAACCCGATTGAAGGCCGAGGTCAGACGCGGCAACAATTCAATACCGCCCCGCACGATCAAATTAAGCGGCCGGCCGGCATCTGCGGCAACGGCACCCAGCCAATCGGCATGCATGTCGCGGCGAGCGGCGCGGCCTGTGCCGGTCGTGAATTCGTAAGCCAGATGCGTAATCTCCGGCCGCTCGCGAGCGTAGGCGCCCCAGCGCCGGAAATCGGTTTCGGTCCGGCCATTGACATGCAATGCCGCAGGCAGGCCCTCATCCAAGAACTCCCAATGCACGAGGCCGATGCGTTTGATGGCGTGCAGATCGACATGGCGCGGCACATCGACGAACAGACTGAAATTCGGCGTCGTCGTCAGTACGACTCCCAGCGCCTTGAGGCCGCGGATGATCTCGCGCCGCTTTCCCTCGTATCCCCACCACCGTTCAAGCGGCGGGTCCTGATCGGTGCCGGTCAGAACAATTGGCGTTCCCGGCATAAGACCGAATGCGGCGCAGAGCGCTTCATGCGAGTCGAATCGCAGTTGTCCGTCGCCTCGATTGAACATCCCGTACAGCGGCAGGGCGACCGCCTCGGGTCCCAACAGCTCGCAGCGACGCGTGCCGTGAAACAGCACCGTCGCCACAAGCGGCAACAGCGGGGCGGTGAGCATGGCGGCGCGCGGCACGTTGTTCAGTGAAAACGTACCGACCTCGCGCACCCGCAGAGCGAAATCGGGATTGTTGCGGCACGGCTTGTCGCAGCGCTTGGGGTGGCCGCAGCACAGATCGAGGCAATTCACCAGGCCCGCCGTGACCGACAGGCCGCCGCACATGCCCCGTTCGGGACAGTTCCAGCAGCCCAGCGAGGGTGTGTTGCGGACCTCATCAAGCCAAAGCCGGTGCTCCGAGATCGGCGCATTGCGGCGGGTTCCCCCTTCGTTTGCGCGCTCCTTCAGCATATCGAAATCTCCACCACGCGGGCCGCATCATGCACCTGATCGACGGTGCCGACTCCGACACCGCAAGACTCCTCAATCCCCCGCACCACATCCGCCGGCGCCTCGGAAATCCGCACCCCGTTTGTCAGGCCGCGTCGTGCAACGAGGCCGTCGCGATCTTTCTCAACCGTCAGCTTGTCGCCGGGCGCTAGCTGCGCGTTGCCAATGATCTCGCCGACCACCGATCGGCCGGCGCAGTCGGGCTGCCTTGTCAGCAAATCGGATGTGGCGAGTGCCACGCGCTGGCGATCCCAGCTCCGCTTGAAGGTCTTCTTGCACCGCTCAAGGAAATCCGCACCCATCAATTCACCCCTTGCAATAGGGGCCTGTAGCGCTTCAAACGGCCCTGGCGCATCTCGACGATCAGGCCCAGTGAAGCAAGAGCCGAAAGTCTGTTATTCCAGGCCGTCGCATGACGCGTCTTCTCGCGCTTTCCGTATTGCCTCATCAGTTCGCCGGCGTCCGTTTCGCCGTACTCATTCACGAGATCGAATGTCATCCGCTGCTTCGCTTCCAGGTTCCCGATAAGAGCCGCTCGGCTGATCTTCCCGTCATTCGCGACATTGCATGTCATGAAGGCATCGCCCCGCGCGCGGGCCAGCACCAGCAATTCATCGCGGATCGAATCATTCGCGTTCGCTACAACCGGATAATAGTGCGAGTCGCGGCCTCGGATCATGTCCCGGAATGCCACCACGCTCTCCCGCAGAAAGCTTGCCGTGGCCACGTCTACCTCCCGGAAATCAAGGAGGAAGGGCTGCGGCGTCTCAGGTTCGACACCTACACGCTCAAGCAATCGCGCGAGGCCAGTCTTGCCGTTCATGGCTCCCGCCAAAACGTTGCCCTGGCCAATCTCCTCCATACTGACTCTCATAAGTTCACCTTCCTCACGTAGGTAACGTGAGATAAGTAAGAAGAAGCTGGGCAAGAGTCAAGGCTACCGAGGCTTTGTCCACAGGAGCGGGTCTTCACCATTTCGGTGGCGTCCCGAAAAGTTTGCCCGAACGTCACACAAGGAACTGGACTTCTCTAGCGAAGAGAGCGTCCATGCTGGCGTCGTTGGTGGCCAAGAAGGCATAGGCCAACGGCCAAGAGCGCCTCGCCTCAACAGCGGGGCTTTGGGTGGTGGGAGCGCCGTGCATGAGGCGCGGTTGCTCAAGTGGAGGACCATCCAATGGCCAGATCTCAACCTATTGACGAAACGAGAAGTGAAGCTTTCGTCGAGCGGACCAAGCGCAAGCGCCGATTGGGCGCGAAGAAGAGAAGCGCAGCAGCGAAGGCGCCCAAACGGCAGACGCCTATAATCGGTGCCCGCAGCAGAACCAAACCAGCGACCGGTAAACAGACGAAACAACAGACCTGCCTCGACCTGCTTAGCCGACTAGAAGGTGCGACTGTCGAAGAGCTACAGGCGGCGACCGGCTGGCAGCAACACAGCGTGCGCGGGTTCCTCGCTGGGGCTGTGAAGAAGAAGCTCGGCCTTACGCTTCTATCGGAAAAGCCCGACGCGGGGCCTCGCCGTTATCGCGTTTCCAACACGATCTAACAGTCATGGCGGAAGTTCATTTGCCGGCAGACGGGGTAGCGGCCGGGGCTGGTGTTGAGTTAGAGGTTTTGCGAAGGCTTGAGACTCTTCGCGATTTCAGTCTTGACGAACTGCGTAACGAGTGGCGGCGGCTCTATCGGAGCCAGCCGCCACGGCTCAGCCGAGACCTGCTCGTTCGCGCCATCGCCTACCGTATCCAGGAGCTTCGCTATGGTGGGCTTAGCAAAGCGACCAGCCGCAAACTTACAGCGCTGGCGCGGGGCTCCGGTGCGGGAATAGTCGTAGAGGGCGCGCAAAAGATCAAAGCAGGCACGCGGCTGTTGCGCGAATGGAACGGCCGCACGCATACGGTCACGGTGGAGGAGGAAGGGTTCACCTACGCGGGACGGAACTACCGCTCGCTGAGCGCTATCGCCCGGGAGATCACCGGTGCTCGCTGGTCAGGCCCGCGCTTCTTCGGATTGGCCATAAAGACGGGCGCTTCGGATGGCTAGGCGATCTGCGGCCAATACAAAGACGGGCCGGCGCAAGGTTCGCTGTGCCATTTATACGCGCAAGTCCACGGAGGAAGGCCTGGAGCAAGACTTCAACTCGCTCGATGCGCAACGGGAAGCCGGCGAAGCTTTTATCCTAAGTCAAAAGCACGAAGGCTGGGTCATCCTGCCGACCCACTATGACGATGGCGGCTATTCCGGGGGAACGCTGGAGCGCCCGGCCCTGCAGCGCCTCCTGGACGACATCCGCGCGTCGAAGGTGGATGTCGTTGTTGTGTACAAGATCGATCGGCTCACCCGCTCTCTGCTCGACTTTGCCAAGATCGTTGAGGTGCTCGATGCCCATGGCATCTCTTTCGTCTCGGTGACACAGGCGTTCAACACCGCGACCTCGATGGGTCGCCTGACCTTGAACGTGTTGCTATCGTTTGCCCAGTTCGAGCGGGAGGTCACCGGCGAGCGGATTCGCGACAAGTCGCCGCGTCCAAAAAGAAGGGTATGTGGATGGGCGGCTACCCGCCGCTCGGCTACGATGTGAAAGACCGGAAGCTGGTCCTCAACTCGGCCGAAGCCGAGACCGTCCGCCATATCTTCCGACGCTATCAGGAATTGGGCTCGGTGCGCCTGCTCAAGGAGCACCTGGATGAAACAGGCATCGTCAGCAAGCATCGCTCGGCGCCCGATGGCCGGCCCTATGGGGGCAAACCGGTTGCTCGGGGAGCCCTCTACCACATGCTGCAGAACCGCATCTATCGCGGCGAGATCGTGCATAAGCATCATGTCTATCCAGGCGAGCACGAGCTAATCGTCGATGAGGACCTCTGGCAGGAGGTTCAGACGACCTTGGCGGCAAACCGAATCGATCGGGGCGCCGGCCAGGGCAACCGCCACCTAAGCCTGCTCGCCGGTCTCATTTACGATGCGCTAGGCGAACCGATGACGCCAAGTCATGCGGTAAAGAAGGGTGTCCGGTATCGCTACTACGTTTCCAAATTGCTTCTGACTGGAGAGAAGGAAGCAACAAAGGGCCAGCGCATTCCGGCTGCTCATATCGAGGCTCTGGTTACGGGCCGGATCCGCACTTGGCTCGCCGATCCCATCGCCGTGCTGAATGCGGTCCAGTGTTGTGGGTCCCATGCTGCTGTCGCCCAGAAGAAGCTTTTAGACAGGGCGGCGCGACTTGCTGGCTCCTGGCAGGATCTCGATGCAGATCGGCTGCGTGCGATCCTCCGCGCCGCAGTCGCGAGAGTTCAAGTTCATTCCGATCGGGTCGACGTTACGGTCGATCAGATGGGCGTTGCCCTTTGGCTTAATGCTCAGGATCAACGGCAAATTGCTCACCCCAGAGCAGATGACCGGGAGCGACATTTAATGGTCTTGACCACGCCGGCGCGGCTGAAGCGCACAGGAATCGAGATGAGACTCGTAGTCGAGGATGGGTCGGAGCCGGCGAAACGTCGATCCCGGCCTGGTGCGTCTTCTAGTCCGGGCCTACGCCATACGCGCCCGCCTGATCGAGGAGCCCAGCCTACCGCTCAAAGAGATCGCGGCAGAGCAGGGGATCAGCAGTTCCTATATTACGCGTCTCTTTAGGCTCGCCTTCCTCGCACCCGACATTGTCACGGCGATCTTGAATGGAAGGCATCCTCCGCAGCTCACCGCAAACCGGCTTATGGACGATACTCGCCTGCCCCTTGACTGGAGGGCACAGCGCGAACTCCTCTCTCTTGAAGCGCATCAATAGTCCCGTTCACGGGGCGTCTCCAGTTTAGCGTCTCGCTCGCTCACCAAGATTTGCGGCTTCCCCCGAGAGACAGTGGTACTGCCCACGCACGCCATAAGAGACGAGCCCTCACAGAGAGCGTCGATTGGCGCACCAAAGAGTCTCTCGCTACCAGATCTGATAAGGCCTATGTGCAAGGCCCAGAAAACACCAAGCAATTTGCCTCGCACCGAGCGAGAGAACACGTGGTATATCAATAGCTTAATTGCTGGCGGAGAGAGCGGGATTCGAACCCTCAGTATGCATCGGCGTACCTCTTTGAAAAGTCGAGGTATTTCATAACCTTACGTCGCAGAGACGGCGGCGCCTCCCGGTTTGAGCGCCAACTCTCCCACGCAGTGCGCATGCCGGTGGTAGGAAGGGACCTCGACAGGCGGTCCTTACCACTCGGCCCAGAAGGATCGCTTGCGGCCATGCTCGCTTTGCAGCCGTGCCATGAAGCTTTCGTGATCCTCGATCCCCTTCCAGTCGGTCACTCTCTCGGCCAACAGTGTTGCCTCCCGCAGATCGTCGATGCCGTAGCGGTAGTATTTGGATTTGCCTGCGCGCAATACGCCCTCGACCAGGATCCGGTAAAGTAGGATGGCGCCCGCCGGATGGTCCGGGGCCAGAGCCGCCGCCGCCGGTCGCAGCGACCAATATGCCCTGTCATGCAGCTTCTCAGGTTGCTGCAAGATCAGATTTTCCGCCTCCTTCAGGGCGCCGACGGCAATGAGCAGATCCAGTCCGCAGTGGATGTCCTCGTGGCCGAGCGCAAGCGCGATCGCCCGGTCTAAGAGTTTCGCGTGTTCTGCCTCCGGGGTTCGCTCCTGGCAGTCGCGATAATGGTCGAAGCCAAGGGTCGTTTCGAACGCCTGCCAGCGCGCCGCGCGGGCTTCCTCGCCCCGCCCGAGCGCGTCCAGGATCGCTACATGCAAATCGGTCGCACCCTCGTTGGGATGCCGTTTCCGGTCGGAGCGCTTAAACCAGCCTAAGGCCTCCTCGGACCTGCCGGCGCCATGCAGCCGCTCGGCTACCTCGACCGCATAGACCAGATGGGTGCCGGCCGCCTGATGCGCGGCTATGAAGCCATCGACGTCGCCCCTTATGTCGGCAATATCCTCAAGGCCGCGGAACAGCGCCTGCCGACTCCAGTCCCGATGCCAGTCCTCATCACTGTCACGGCCCGGCTTGGGTTGCTTCTCGATAGCCGCCCGAAAGCGCGTCTCGAGCGCCGCAAGACCGTCGGCGCCCAGCGCTTCGCCAAAAGCGGGTATCACCTCGTCAAATACGCCATATTCATTGTCCGTGAAGGCACCGAAGACGAGCTCGGCCACGGTCTCGGCATCGCGATCCGGCACACCCGCCCAAGCGTGCCCCCAATGCGTGACGGTGGCTCGCAGCGCGTCACCGATCTCTCCATCGGAATCGTCGGCGCTCTCGAACAGGGATTCGTCGAGGTCGAGCAGCTGCTCCAAAAGTTCGGCGGCAGCCTTCGGATCATCCGGCAGCACCGCCTCCATGACATCTCGGCAGATAGCGTTGATGTCGGCGCCAAGGGCGCCGGCCGCGCGCCAATCGTAATAGACATCGGTTTCTCCCAATGCAGCGAGTCGGCGTTCGATCGAGCCCTGCATGGCCTGCGCAGGCCTGGGGCGAACCGGCGGCGCTTGTGCGAGAGCGCGTTCCAGCCTCTCGGCCAGCTGCGGATCCTCCCGGGCGCATGCGTACAGGATCTCCGCCAGCCGCTCGGCGCCGAGCCCGACAAGGGCTTCGCGGGTCATTCGAGTCTTGGATGGAGCAGTGTCGCTCACGCGCGTCTCCGTTTCGCGTCTCGCCCGCTTACCAAGAATTGCGGCTTCGGCCGAGAGACAGTCGTACTGCCAATGGGCGCCATAAGAGACGAGGCGGTGCAGAGACGTCGAATTGCGCACCAGAAGAGTCTCTATCTACTGCGCCTGATGAGGCCCACGTGCAAGGTGCGGAAAACACCCCGCAATTTGCACCGCGCCAAGATGAAAAATACATGCTATATCAATGACTTAAGACATGGCGGAGAGGGAGGGATTCGAACTCTCGGTACGGTTATCCGTACGACGGTTTTTCGAGATCACCTCCCAAGGCATTCGAAGCCGTCGGCCACACGGGGGTTGTCGACTGTTCAGATCCAAAAAGAACTGCATGGTCAAGGTGCAAGTAACGCCGGTTGCGAGCCCTGGATTTGAACCTACACCTCGGTTTTTCAGGAATGGGGGTACGGCGGATTCGCTCCAGTGACTCGACGGGAGCACGCCGAGAATAATTAAACGCGAGTCCGATCTGCCCTTACCTCGTGCCGAAGCACCTTCGCAAACGCGCGCCCAGCCAAACGCGATTGGGCTGCGATGTAGTGTCTCTCAGTCGTACCGAAGCCGGTATGACCGAGCAGGTCCTTCGCTCCCCGAACATTCTTGGGATCTGAAATGGACCAAAGATTGCCTGCTGCACCGCGAAATCGATGCAAATTCACTGCTAAGCCAAATCTCTCAAAGGTGCGGCGACGCACCGCGTCATAGATTGCTCCGCCACGCATGGGGCGACCCTTTGCGGACGGCCAGAGTGCCTGATGTCTGTTCGCACCCGGGATCGCGGTGCGGAACATGGTGAGATGAAGGTTCATCGAGTCCGACAAAGCATCGGGTATCGGAAACTCGAGCGCGCGGCGGGTTTTGGTGTCCGCGGCCGGAATGTCGAGCAGCCAACCACTTCCGACCTTCACGAGATGCTGATTAATCGTCAGTGCCGCGAACGTTCGTTTGCGTAACGGGACTGCCGCCAATAGCGCGATTATCATCCCATCGCGGTAAGTTAGTGCGTCTTCTTTCGTTATCCGACCTGCCACGCAGGCAGAATTTTCGGCCTCGGCCATGAGCTGAATACCAAGCGCAAAGAGCATGGCACTGGTGATTCCTTGGGAGGGATCGAGTTTTGGCGTCGCCTGTGCGGCGATGCGCTTCGCAATGATCTTCAGCCAGGACCAATCTTTTTCCGCACATATCAATCCCAGGAAAAGCCGCAGTTTGTGAAGCGTGCTCGCAATGGATGTGTCGCGGCAGCTTCTGCGGAGATGTTCGACAAACGCCCTGACCGACTCTCGGTCTACTCGAGCATCGGGCGGCAGCCGAAGTCGATAAGGGTCCTCCGAAGTGAGAAACCCGAGAAACCGGGCATGAGCTGCACGAAGACCGATCCGCGTGGCGGCGGACATATGCGCTGCTCGGCTTTCTTCGCCGAAGGGATCGCCGTCCTGGAACACGACCAAGAAGATCGCGCGATCCTCCTCTGGCCAGGCCTCGAAGCGCAGATGCTTTTTTGCGACGGGAGGCATCTATTCGTTCCGATCAATCTTGCGTTTGCGTGGCGCGCGGCGAAGCGGGGTGATGACTTTCTGCTCGGTCTCTTTTTGCAGTAGATGATGGTGGTGCCGGGCGGCACGACGGGTATCGATGCCGGCATAAGCGTTCGTCGTGGTCTTCAGGTTCTCGTGGCCAAGCAGTTGCTTGACCAGCTCGAAGGCCCCGGGCGAGTCGTCCAAAATAATTTTCGCGGCCAAATGGCGGTACTGGTGCGGCGAGAGCTCGACGCCTGCGTATTTGCGCACGATCCGCACGATCAAGTGCGAGAGGGTTTGCGAGTGCTTGCGGGTTCCATCCGGATTGACGAAAACCTTATCGGGTTTGCGGCCGATCACCTTCGGTGCAAGGTGGTCGCGGTATTCGATTAACATGCGGACGATGTGCGGCGGGATGTCGAACTCGATCGCGCGCTTGTTCTTGACCTCGTGTGCCGGGATCTCGAGCGTCGAAATGGCGCCTGGTGCGTCTTGGAGGAAGAGGTGCATTCTGAAGGTAAGGCTGATGAGGTTCTGCATGCGGATCGGCAGGTAGGTCAGGATTTCAAGCGCGAGCGCCGCCTGGGCCAAGGCCAGCGTCCGGAAATTGGGGCTGTCGTCGCGGCGGGCCTTGGACCACAACTTTGCGGGTAGCGCTCTCAGGCGCTGCAGCACCAGCGGATCGTCGAACTGACGCAGAAAGCGCTTGTTCTTCGGCGTGAGATCGGCGCGCGCCGTCGGAAGCTTGCGGGCAAGCCGATTCAACTTGTTGCGCGCCGCATCATCCACCTTGACCCATTCGCGGGCGAGCTGGACGAGGGCGGCCGCCATGCTCCGGTTGAAGTCGTTTTCGCGGCCTTGGACCATCTTCAGTCGCTGTCGGGCGATCCTTTCAAAGTTCTTTACCGATACGAGGTCCGCGAGCGCGGTAATGGCTGCCGGCTGAAGTCCGCTCTCGAGCAAGGCAGTGACCGCCGCGTGTATATGCGCGCGACGAAGTCTGATGGTGCCAGGCGCGAGCGGCCGCGCACGGGCGTCGGCGGTGAAGGGATCGGTGTCGGCGCACCAGGCGAGACACTCCTCCACATCCGTGCGGAAGCTCTCGGGCAGCAGCGACCAGTCGACACGCCGGGGAGGGGATCGAAACGAAGGCACGCTCACCGGGCGAAGACCGAGCTCGGGAAAGTCAGCCACAATCTCATTCCAGATCACGGTCGTCTGTCGATGCAGGTCGTTCGGCTTGCGGTGGAGCGATGCTTCGCGGACGGAGTCCATAAAGCCGGCGATCACATCGTCATCGATCTCGCTGGGTTCTATGCCCTTGGCGCTCCCGTAATGCGACAGGCGGGAAAGACCGATGCGCCGGCGCTTTGTCTGCAGCATGCTCCTCAACGCCAGCCAAGATTCGGTCAAGCCTTGGCGTGCCGGGCTGATCGGCTTCAATCCGCTCGCGGTGATGGCGGCGAAGAGGTCAGAGCGGATATTGGCCAGGCTCTTGGGGCTGATCCCTGCCGTCACGGGATTGATCGCGTTCAGCCGGTTGCGAAGCTGCGCAAGGTCGAGGGCTATCCGGCCCGGCACTTCGCCGGTCAGGGCGCAAAAGCGGGAGATGGCGGAGCGGAGGTCCCGGATCCGGACCGGCGAGAGGTCGGGGGACATCTCCACGGCGTCGAGAACATCGGCGAGGGTAAGACCGCCCGAGGCTTCGGATGGGGCAGGGGAGAGCCTCTGATTGTTACGCATTTGAGATCACCTTTTTTGGACGGCAGCTGCCAGGAGCGGCCTCGGGAAGACGGGAGGGGTCTGGGCATGATATTCGGGAAAACTACCAAATGGAAGATGGAACGTCTGCTGAGATGTAGTATTCCCGAACATCTATAACATAGTGTCATACAATGACAATTTTGGCATGAGATGATCCAGCTTTCAGGTCGCCCGACGTCGGTCTACAAAAGCCCTGAGATCGATCTCTGAGATGCGGACTTGTCGGCCAAATTTGTGCGCCAACAGCTGTCTCTCTGCGATCCAACGGCGGACGCTGCGGGTGGACACCACGAGCAGGTCCGCAACCTCTGCGACGGTGTAAAAGCGCGTCATAGACTTCGAGCTCATGGGTCGACCCTCTGGCTAGGCCAAGAAAAAATCGGCGAGGTTTCATTTCAGACCCTCCAACGTCGTTCTTGACTGAGGAAGGTCGGGTGTCGTGTGCCTCTCGGCGCGAGCGACATCGGCCTCGGACGTAGAGGCAAAGCGGTTCTTCTCGATGAAGTCGTTGATGTCTCGGACCCGGTAGGCGATCTTGCGACCGACGCGCACGAAGGGTACGTTGCGTCCTTGAACTCTCCACGCCTGCAGGGTCTTGACAGAGACAAGCAGAGCGACGGCCGCTTGGCGCTCCGTCAAAAGTTGATCAACGCCGACCGCTGGCGTGGGGGTCTGATTGACTTCGGGTAATCTGCCGTTCACAGCTCAAGCTCTCCACGACTCGACTAGGTCATGGATGGCAAGATAGGCGGCTGCGACCTCCAGTATTACTCACCAGTCCAGCAGTCTGGTGAGTCCCCTCAAACTGCATCCTGACCGCGTCTTGCCTTGCGGCCCGCCAGCATCTCGATGCTGCCATCGTCGAGCGGACCCCAGGAAAATGGTGGGGGGACGATCTCGACATCAGTGGGCAGGTGCCAAAGTCTATCTGGCGGTAGGATCGGCTCGCTGCGACCATGCGGGATCAACGACAGCCCGAACTGCTGGAATGTCGAGGCCATGCACAACACGGACGCGGGATCAAAAAAGATCGGATAAAGCAGATCGCCTAGACTTTTATCCTTCGTCTGAAACATAGCGGCCGCTGCAACTGTAGCGGTAGCCGTCGCTAAGTGAGCGACATCACGAAACGCTGACCAATCAGCTTCGAGACGTTGACGATTTGCGCCTGCCTTCGAGGCGTCGATCAGGTCTTTTGCCTTCGCGATACTCGCGCCGCCCCGCTCATGTGCTCGTTCATCTGCGTTTAGCCGAGCAAGCGTCTGCATCAAGTCGGCGACGTTTTTCCAGGCGACTCGCGCTGTTGCCATTTCCGTTTCTAGCTCGTCAATGATTACGTCGGCGAGGCCGCCAAGATTTATCGGTTTACCGGCGAGCGTCAAAACACCACTAGTGGCAGTGGAGCAGTCAGCTGTGCCCTCCCTGGAATCTGGGCCAATGTCTGCGGCCTCACTCGCCTTGACGGCGCAGGCGCTGAGAAACAGGTCCCGCCGTTCCTCATTGTTCGGCCAAGTCATGATCGCATGAAGGATTGCCGATGCCTGGGGTAGGGGCCAGGTGTTGGACTGCAGTCGTCCGCGGAGAAGGCCGCCCACCTCTTTTGCCGGCGTAGCTGTCAGCTTCGGCGGCAAGCCCTGCAGTGGCAAGTAACGCATAGCCATCCAGGGCCTCCTAGTCGATCTTGGTTTGCGAGCCCATAAACTTGGCAATCCGCTCGCCAATAGCCTCGTTAGCTGCCCTCAGAGGATCTGCGGCGAGATGCGCGTATCGCTCCGTCGTCGCGCTCTTCGTGTGGCCGAGCAGTCGGCCGATCACAGGGAGGGACAAACCGGCCGCAGCCGCTATGGACGCATAGGAGTGGCGCAAGTCATGGATGCGAACGTCATCGAGCCCGGCCGCCTTGCGGATACGGCCCCACGGCTTCTGCAGATTCTTTAGATGCGCTCGTTCCTTTCCCCCGACTATTACAAAAGGGTTGCCATCGAATCGCGGCAGGGTTGCAAGAACCTCAATGGCTGGCTGCGACAAAAAAATGGATTTCTTACCGCTCTTTGAGTCGGGCAGCCATAATGTTTGCCGCTCGAAGTCCACATAGTCCCACCGCAGGGTGAGAATCTCACTGAGGCGAGCCCCGGTCAGAGCGAGCAGGCGGAGGGCGGCGATGACGTGAGGCCCCTCGGTCCCCTCGCGTTCGCGCTCTGCCAGCACATTCGCTAGCCGCTCGAACTCGGCAGAGCTGAGATATCTTTCCTTCTTACCCTCTTGGTACTTCTCCACGTGGCGAACGGGATTGGAATTCGAGGGTCTCAACTTCCATCGCTCAGCGAGGTTGAACATCTTTGACAGAAGGGCGAGGCAGCGATTGGCGGCACCGCTCCCGCCCGTCACGAGCGCGCCACCTCGGTACTGAACCCGCCGACCCTTAGATTGCTTTGCGGTGGCGCCGTCTTTCACCGCTCGCTTCAATCTTTCGATGTCACTCTCGGTTACGTCCTTCACGTAGAGATTGCCTATGATCGGAAGGACGTGATTAGAGATATTGCGTCGGTCCATGCGAGCGCTCGAAGCCTTCTTGTGCTGCTCAGCATGTTCCGTGAGATAGCGGGTGCAAAGATCCGAAACCCTGTAGCGGTCCCTGTTCACTTCCCTCAGCTGCGCAACATCGATGCCGGCACGGATCTGTCCCCAAATCCGCTGCGCCTCCTTTCGAGCCGACTCAGGCGTCCACGGAGCTCCATGATCGCCGATGGTGATCCATCTCTGACGGCCGTTGATTCGCGTCTTGACGACGTAGACCTTCCTGGCTTTTTGGCGACGCACCCCGAAGCCCCTCACGTCGCTATCCCAAGCGGTGCTCCTAATTGCCAAGCCGTCCACCAATCGTTTCGATATACGCTTGTAGCTTGAGGCCATTGATTAACCCCGCGAATCATAATGGACAGCAGCGTACTGCTGTAGCTACCGCATAGCAACCACAGGGGAGCGAAACGGGTAGGAGGTGCGGGTATGTGCGGGGTTGAAGAGCCCAGAAACAAGGGCGCTGAAGACTTTGCTGCTGATCGGTAGGCGTTGGTTACGGAGACTGAAAATCCGCGTGTCGGTGGTTCGATTCCGCCCCTGGGCACCACTATTTCAATGAGTTAATGCAAATCGGCAAGGTCATTATGCACTGTATAGGCACTTCCAAAACCAAAACTCAGAGAAATAGTCGGTACGGAATTATGGAACTGGACTGGCTGCGCTTCCGGTTTTGGGGTTAGAAGCCGATGAGCCAAATCGCGTAGTCGGCGGAGTGCCCGAAGCTGACGTGAAACGCCTCGCGTAGCATCCGACAGCGGCACCGCTTTCAGGAGGCTCAGCCAAGGTTGAGTCAACTCGGCGATCACCGCCGCCTGCGACTGCTCAGCAGTCGCTCTAATGGCATTCCAAACGTGATGTGGGCCGTGCTGGTGGGTGCGGGGGCAATTACGATTGGCTTTAGTTACTTCTTCGGCACAAAAACACGGCTGCCCAGGTCCTGATGACGGCTTGCCTTGCGATGACGATCGCAGCCGTGCTGCTTTCGATCATCACGCTGGAACAGCCATTCGCCGGCATACTCGGGTCGAGCCTGATGCCTTCAATCAGCTTGCCGACATCTTCGACATCTGGAGCAAGTCGGGTGTCCACCCTTAGTGGAGCCGGAATCGATCTTTGGACTTCACACGCCATGCCTTGGTGATAGCGCTGTTCCGGTCGATCTATCTCGCTTTGGCCGCGATGCGTGGACTGGGCCAGTGATGAAGCAAATCGACATACGGCCAATGATTTCCGCTAAGGGTCACTAGCGGATATCGCTGCTCAAGCTAGCCGGTCCGAGCTTTGAACTCATTCAGACCTGCGCGCCGACTTTGCGGGATTAGAAACTAATGGAGCGAAACCGCGCCAGACTAGTTGGCTGGGTGACACTGCCGGACAGTGAGCGGTAATCGGTCGCCAGCGCCGCCGGGGCAAAGACGACCGATTCGACTACGTACTAGCAGAAGGGGCAGAGGGCGTAAGCGGTCGCCCCCATTGCCAGAAGCAAGCCGCTCGCTATAGCCAATTTGACAATCATTATTTCCTCCTACAGCCGATTGATGGCGACCACTTGGCTGTCTACGATCTGTAGTCGCTACAGATGCAAATGGAAAATCAGCCATGTTAATCGGGAAACTTTGCGCGAGGACCGGTGTCGCCATTGAGACGATCCGGTATTACGAGCGTGTGGGGCTGCTCTCCGCCCCGCCCCGGACTGTGGGCGGACATCGCTCCTACGACGAACGGCACGCACAGCGACTGAGGTTCATTCGCCGAAGCCGGGAACTCGGTTTCGCGTTGGATGATATTCGCATCCTGTTAACTCTCTGGGATACGAAGCAGGACTATGCGGCGAGGGAACTAACCCGTCGACACTTGACGAGTGTGCGAAGCAAAATCGCAAACCTCAAGAAGCTCGAGCAAGCTCTAAAGGAGATGACCGCAGCATGCCGACCAGGCGTGCAGGAGAAGTGCCCAATTTTCGATGCTCTCGACGGTTAGGCCATTCGGCTAGTCGGCCAAGTCATTGGCAGACGTATTGAGGACTGGAACCGACATGCCGAGCGTCGGCATAGATGTCTGCAAAGTGCCACAAGTGGACACTGACTGACGTGCGCAGGAGGCAGATGCCGGAATTTTAAAAAAAGACGTTGCATTCTGCGGTCAAAGGTCCAAAGTAGACTCCATCCAATCACGCACACCAACGGTGGTTTTTCGGCCAATGTTGGTCAGGTGATACATAAGGCTAACGCTTGTAGTCCTTCTGGCTCTTGTATCGATCGCCGGCGTAACGCCGCGCGACGCGCAACCTATGGCCGGAACGGATAAAATCGCGCTTTTGGCTGCTCCAAGTTCCGACGGCTGCGGCCCGTGCGAAGAGTGCGCCAAGCCCTGTACCGCCTCAATAGCGTGTGGTGCCGCATGCACCTCATTGGGTCTCATGCCCGACGCTCAAATTGCCGTTTCACACTACTCTCCGAGCGTCGCCTTCCGGCCGAATATGCAGCTGTGCTCAGCCGAACAGCGTATACCCACACCTCCTCCTCGTTTTAGCCACTCCGTTTGAGCCAGCGCCGGTCTGGCGCTGATCGGTCGTCCTCTCAACATGGGAGGGCGGTCTCTCGTCCGTTATCGCGGACCGTCGGCCATCGACACTCAGGGAGTGGAAGACATGAAAGCGTTCCTAGTATTCGCGCTTGCCGCAGCAGCGCTGACAATCGGGGTCGCAACCGTGACTCCAATTTCAGGCATAGCTGTCGCGGGCGGGGGCGGACCCGAGAAGTGGTGCGGTGCGGCCGTGT
>Ga0187892_10001978_pt1 | contig 43783 bp, 46 predicted proteins | sample MA1701073metaG_FD_139345 | JGI IMG/M metagenome (GOLD analysis project Ga0187892, IMG submission 139345) | Bio-ooze microbial communities from a basaltic lava cave in the Kipuka Kanohina Cave System on the Island of Hawaii, USA - MA170107-3 metaG ... | reverse complement strand
CGAGCACGCGCTCGGGTTCCCGCGCCTCACGCACCCCCGTCAAGAACTCCTGGACTTCCGCGAGCAGGCGGTCCACGTCCTCGGCGAAGAACAGGTGATCGACGCCCGATAACTCCACATACCGCGCGCCCTGAATGCGCTCTGCCAAATAGCGTCCGTGCTCCGGCCCGGTGAAGGGGTCGCCCGCGCGGTGCAGCACGAGCACGGGCACCGTTATTGCGGGAAGGACGGCCCGCGCGTCTGTCCCGAACGCACTCCGGAGCAGCGTCACCGCTGCGCCCGGGCTGGCTGCCAAGCGCTGGTAGCGGGACCACCAGTTCTTCATCGCAGCGTTGTCAGCCTGGCTGGCCACCAATGCCTCGAAGGCGACGCCCTTGCCCCACCCTTCTTCAATGGCCCGCAGGAGACCCTGGGCCTGCTCGGCCGGAATGCCTTGAGGATAGTCGGGCGCGTACGCCAAACGAGCATACGAGTTAAGGAGTACCAACGCCGCAGTTCGGGACGGGTGGGTTGCCGCGAACAGCAAGCTCAGTGCCCCTGCCTCCGACGTCCCCATGAGGGCGGCCCGCTCTGAGCCAACCGCGTCCATCACAGCGCGCAGGTCGTCCATCCGCTCTTCCAGCGTGGGCAACCGGTCCAACGGCACAGGGTCCGACAGCCCGGTCCCTCGCTTGTCTAACACGATGAGACGGGCAAAGGATGCGAGCCGGTCCAGAAACCGCGCCAGGCGTGGCTCTTCCCACATGTGCTCGATGTGCGAGATCCATCCGTGGATGAAGACGAGGTCGGGAGGCCCCGTGCCAATAGCCTGGTATGCGATGTGGAAATCACCGCTCTTGGCCCACTTCGTCTCTGGGACGGCAGTCATAACAGCCTCCTGTCCATCCGGGGCAGTTCCGGGAACTCGCTAGCCTCGTCGATCTCGTGCGCCGAACGTCAGCGGCCACCGGCGCGCGCCGCTCTTGCGCGCGTCCGTGTGCGGCGCTTTGTTAGACCTCGCCGTTTTCCTGCTGCGCGAATGAGCGTGCGCAGAGCTTCGTTTACAGCGGTTGCGTTCTTGAACTTCTCGTGGACGTCGGGTGCGAGCACCACGACGTTACTGCTCTCGTGGTAGCGACGGTAGTACTTGCCGCGGACAGCGCCGGAGAAATCGTATTCGGGCCGCATCTCCGGTTCAGCGGCGTGAAGCGGTTTACGTTTCATAGTCTCTGCGTTCGTGCGATGTGGCTCGACGAGCCGAAATAATGCGAATGGTATCGCCTTCCTCGATATGGGATACGACGAGCAGCTTTCCGTCGCTGGACTGCCCCATGGTGAGGAGGCGTTCCTCGCCGATGGAGTGGTCCGGGTCGGGGATCGTTGCGGCGAGCGCATCGCCGAAGGCGGTTGTAGCCTCGTCAAACGATACGCCGTGGTCGATGAGGTTCTGCGCCGCCTTTGCGGGATCCCAGGTGAACTTCATCTACCGCGTCGAGGTTCCCACTGTGAGCGGCCGGGGAGGGACTCGGCGGCAGTGGCGAACGCCGAATCGTCCGCAGCGGCAATGCGGATCGTGCGAGCCTGCGGCAGCTTCTCGAAGTTGCGCGCCGAGGAGCGGCGGTAGGCGGGGTCGTAGTGCTCGACCAGGAGCCGCGCGACCAGCTCGCGCCAGTCCGCGATCGATTTCCACTCGGCGATGCGCGTCCGGCCGTGCAGCGCGACCAGGCAGTCGAGCTGGTTTTCCAGCGCCTTGCGATCTGCGAGGAAGTGCCGGTACTCGTCGAGCAGCAGGTCGACGCGCGTCTCGAGCGGCGTCTCCAGCAGGACGCACGGCGAGGCGCGCATGCGGCTCATCAGGGCCTCGGGCACCTGAATTTCCCCGATCTTCTTCGACTCGCCTTCGACGTGGACCGGGCGGGAAGGATCGAGCCCCTCAAGTTCCTTCAACAAAAGGCCATCGAACATCTTCTGCGAAGGCTGCGGCCGGCCGGGGAGGTCGCCGAGCACCGAGCCGCGGTGCGCGGCGAGCTCCTCCAGGTCGAGCACCTGGGCGCCGGCGCGCCTGAGCGCGGCGAGCAGGCGGCTCTTGCCGCTGCCGGTGGGACCGTGGACGACGCTGAAGTCGAACCCCGACGGAAGGGATTCCAACTGCGAAACCACAAACCTGCGGTAGGCCTTGTAGCCGCCGGCGAGCGTCTCGGCGTTCCAGCCGATCTCGCGCAGGATGTGCGCCATCGCGCCCGAGCGCTTGCCGCCGCGCCAGCAGTAGACGAGGGGATGCCAGCCCTTGGGCTTGTCTTTGAACGTATGTTGAACATGGGACGCCACATTGCGGGCAATGAGGGAAGCGCCAACTTTCTTCGCGTCGAAAGGCGAAACCTGCTTGTAAAGGGTGCCGACTTCGGCGCGCTCGGCGTCGTCGAGCACCGGCGCCGAGATCGCGCCGGGGATATGATCCTCGGCGTATTCCGACGGCGAGCGCACGTCGATAATCGCGTCAAACTGCTTGAAATTCATGCTTAAATTCTACGCTTATGAATGCGCCTGAGAGAATCCGCCTCACCGAGTTCAGCCACGGCGGCGGCTGCGGCTGCAAGATCGCGCCGGCAGTGCTGTCGGAAATCCTGGCTGCCTCTCCCATCAGAGGGTTGCCGAAAGACTTGCTCGTCGGCACCGAGACCGCGGACGACGCCGCGGTCTACCGCCTGAACGACACGCAGGCGCTCGTCGCCACGACCGACTTCTTCTCGCCGGTGGTCGACGACCCGTACGACTTCGGGCGCATCGCCGCCACCAACGCGATCTCGGACGTCTACGCGATGGGCGCGCGCCCGATCATGGCGCTCGCGCTGGTCGGCATGCCGCTCGACAAGCTGCCGGTGAGCGTGATCCGCAAGGTGCTCGAAGGCGGGGAAACGGTGTGCGCGCAGGCCGGCATCCCGGTCGCCGGCGGCCACTCGATCGACACGCTCGAGCCGATCTACGGCCTGGTCGCGCTCGGGCTGGTGCACCCGGACCGCGTGAAGAGGAACAGCTCGGGCAAGCCCGGAGACATCCTGATTCTGGGGAAACCTCTTGGGATCGGCATCCTTTCCGCGGCGCTCAAGAAGGGGAAGCTCTCGGAAGCGGGTTACCGGCAGATGATCGAGTGGACGACGAAGCTCAACACGCCGGGCGAGGCGCTCGGCGCGATGCCGGGGGTGCACGCGCTCACCGACGTCACCGGCTTCGGCCTCGCCGGCCACCTGCTCGAGATCTGCCGCGGCTCGAAGCTCTCCGCGGAGGTGCGCTTCGATTCGCTGCCGCTGATTCCGGAAGCCCTCGAGTGGGCGAAGCAGGGTGTGGCGACCGGTGCCTCGGGCAGAAACTGGACCGGGTACGGCCACGAGGTCGAGCTCAGCGGCGACGAGTGGAAGCGCAAACTGCTTACGGACCCGCAGACCAGCGGCGGCCTGCTCGTCGCTTGCGCCGCGGACTCGCAGGATGCAGTTCTCGCGGAATTCAAGAAGCGCGGGTTCGGCGAAGCGCGCGTCATCGGCCGGCTGAGCGCCGGCCCGGCGAAGCTCTCGGTTACTTGAGCAGGGGCTTGAGGCCCCGCCAGACGCGCTCGAGCATCAGCGGCTGCGCCGCCTCGGTGGGGTGGATGCGGTCGGGCTGGAAGAAGTCGGGCTTGTCGGCGAAATCCTCGAGCAGGAACGGCACCAGGGCGGCGCGCTGCGCCTTCGCCAGGTCGGGGAAGATCGAGTCGAAGCCCCTGGTGTAGTCCTCGCCGTAGTTCGGCGGCATGCGCATGCCGACCAGCACGACGCGCGCCCCGGCCTCGCGCGACTCGCGCAGCATCGCCGCCAGGTTCGCCCTGATCTGCGCCAGCGGATGGCCGCGCAGGCCGTCGTTGCCGCCGAGCTCGAGGACCACGATCGCCGGCCGGTGGCGCTCGAGCAGCGGCTTCAGGCGCGGGCGCGCGCCGCCGCTCGTCTCGCCCGAGATGCTCGCGTTCACGACGATATAATCGAGGCGCTCGCGCTTGAGGCGCTCCTCGAGCAGCGCCACCCAGCCGCGCTGCCGCGGGATGCCGTAGGCCGCGGACAGGCTGTCACCGACCACCAGGATGGATTTCTCCGCCGCGGCAGCCGGCAGTGCCATGACAACCAGAAACAACAGCGTGCTGACGGCGCGTGGCATCGGGAAGACCGTGAAGAGCGGGGCGGCCGACCTCGTCATTCTGCGCGAGATCGATCTCGAGGTCACGCGCGGCGAGGCCGTCGCGGTAGTGGGCGCCTCGGGCTCGGGCAAGTCGACGCTGCTCGCGATCCTCGCGGGTCTCGACACGCCCTCGAGCGGAATCGTCGAGCTCGACGGCCAGGAGATCTTTTCCATCGACGAAGACATGCGCGCCGAGCTGCGCGGGCGCAGCGTCGGCTTCGTGTTCCAGTCGTTCCAGCTGCTGCCCGCGCTCACCGCGCTGGAGAACGTGATGCTGCCGCTCGAGCTGTCGAAGGAAGAGAAGGCGGAGGAGCTCGCGCGGCAGATGCTGGGCCGGGTCGGGCTGGCCGAGCGCCTGCACCACTATCCGAAGCACCTCTCGGGCGGCGAGCAGCAGCGCGTGGCGCTCGCGCGCGCGTTCGTGGTGCGGCCGAAGCTGCTGCTCGCCGATGAGCCCACCGGCAGCCTCGACGCCGAGGCGGGCGCCGAGATCATCCGGCTCTTGTTCGAGATGAACCGCGAGTACGGCACCACGCTGGTGATGGTGACGCACGACGAGAGCCTGGCGGCGCGCTGCGGCCGCATCGTGCGCCTCGCGGCCGGAAGGATCGTCGCGTGAGGCAGTCCTGGAACATGCTTCAGCGCGACTGGCGCGCGGGCGAGCTCAAGGTTCTTGCCATGGCGCTGATTCTTGCCGTCGCGGCCATTACCAGCGTCGCGTTCTTCGCCGACCGCGTGGCCCAGGCGCTGGCGCGCGACGCGCACCAGCTCCTCGGCGCGGATCTCGTGCTGCGCTCAGACCATCCCTGGCAGGGCGAGATCGCCGCCGAGATCGAGCGGCGCAAGCTCGCGCGCGCCGAGGCGGTGAACTTCATCAGCATGGCTTCCCTCAAGGAGAGCCGCCTCGCCGGCGTGAAGGCGGTGACCGAGAATTACCCGCTGCGCGGGCGGCTGCGCATCGCGCCCGCGCCCGGCGCGCCCGATGCGCCGGCCGAGCGCGGCCCGGCGCGCGGCACGGTGTGGCTCGAGGAGCGGCTGGTCGCCGCGCTCGGCGCGCCGGTCGGCACGCGCATCCGCCTCGGGCGCGCGGAGCTCGAGGTGGCGGCGGTGCTGACGCTCGAGCCCGAGCGCAGCGCCAACTTCTTCAACTTCGCGCCGCGGCTGATGATGAACCTCGCCGACGTGCCGGCGACCGCGCTGATCCAGACCGGCAGCCGCGTCTGGTATTACCAGTATGTCGCAGGACCGGCGAATGCGATTGGAGCCCTGCAGCAGGATCTGGACGGGAAGCTGCAGCGTGGCCAGCGCATCGACACGCTGGAAACCGGGCGGCCCGAGGTGCGCGCCTCGGTCGACCGCGCGCAGCGCTTCCTCGCGCTGACCGCGCTGCTCGCCGCGATCCTCGCCGGCGTCGCGGTCGCCCTCGGCACGCGGCGCTTCGTCGAGCGCCATCTCGACGGCTGCGCGGTGATGCGCTGCCTCGGCGCGACGCAGCGGCAGCTCCTGCGGCTCTACGCGCTCGAGTTCGCTCTGCTCGGCGTCGCGGCCTGCGCGGCGGGCTGCGCGATCGGCTTCGTCGCGCAGGAGGCGATCGGCCGCGCGGTGGCCGAGGTGATCCGCGCCGAGCTGCCGGCGCCGCGGCTGCTGCCCGCGGTGCAGGGCTTCCTCGTCGGGCTGGTGCTGCTCCTCGGCTTCGCGCTGCCGCCGCTGGTGCAGTTGAAGAACGTGCCCGCGGTGCGCGTGATCCGGCGCGAGGCGGGCGCGATCAAAGGGGGCACCATCGCGGTGTACGGCGCGGGGTTGATTTCCCTCGCGGCGCTGCTGGTATGGCAGGCGGGGGACCTCAGGCTCGGCCTCACCGTGGTCGGCGGCTTCGCCGCTGCCGTGGCGGTGTTCTTCGTCGTGGCGTGGTTTTTCCTGAGACTGCTGACCGGGAAGCGCGTGATCGCCTCGATGCCGAATTCCATGATGCGCTACGGCCTGGCCAACCTCAGGCGCCACGCGCGCAGCAACGCGGTGCAGGTCGCGAGCCTCGCGCTCGGCCTCACCGCGGTGCTGCTGCTGACGTTCACGCGCTACGAGCTGGTCGACGCGTGGCGGCGCAGCGCGCCGCCGGACGCGCCCAACCGCTTCCTGGTCGGCGTGCAGCCCGAGCAGCTCGAGCCGCTGCACGCGTTCTTCGCCGCGCGCGGCATCGCGTTGCCCGAGCTCTACCCGATGGTGCGCGGGCGGCTGGTCGCGCTGAACGGCAGGCCGGTGAGCGAGGACGACTACGCCGAGGAGCGCGCCAAGCGCCTGGTCGAGCGGGAGTTCAACCTTTCTTATATGAGCGAGCTGCCGTCGCACAACGCGATTACCGCGGGGCGCTGGTTTTCAGCCGACGAAAGAGCGCTGTCCGTGGAGCACGGTATCGCGGATCGCCTGGGCTGGAAGCTCGGCGACGAGCTCACCTTCGCGGTGGGTTCCGAGCGCTTCAGCGCGCGCATCACCTCGCTGCGCAAGCTGCGCTGGGACTCGATGAAGGTGAACTTCTTCGTGGTCACGCCGCCGCGGGTGCTCGAGGGCTTCCCGGCGAGCTTCGTCAGCGCGTTCCGCGTCGAGCCCGGCGCCGAGTCTGCGGTGACCGAGCTCGCGCAACGCTTCCCCAACATGACGGTGATCGACGCCGCGGCGGCGGTGCGCCAGGCGCAGGACATCATCGACCAGCTGATCACCGCGGTGCAGTTCGTGTTCCTGTTCGCGCTCGCCGCCGGCCTGCTGGTGCTCTACTCGGCGCTGGTTGCGACCGAGGACGAGCGCCGCCGCGAGGCCGCGGTGATGCGCGTGTACGGCGCCTCGCGCGCGCAGGTGACCGGCACGCAGCGCGCCGAGTTCCTGGCCATGGGCGCGATCGCCGGCCTGCTCGCCGCCGCCGGCGCGGCGGCGATCGGCCAGGTGCTGGCGCGGCGCGTGTTCGAGCTCGACCTGCCGCCGAGCCTCGCGCTCGCCGCCGCCGGGCCGCTCGCCGGCCTCGCGCTCCTTTCGCTCAACGCCTGGCTCTCTTCGCGCAAGGTGCTGCGCGCTTCCCCGGCGATTACTTTGAGGGAATCCGTGTAGTGTATTAATATACAGCATCGATGGAAACGGCTGCCATCCTGCTCCTGGGCCTCGCGATCGGCGCCGTCGTCGGCTGGTTCCTGAGGTCGGGAAGGACCGGGCCGGACCTGCGGCTGCTCGAGCAGCTGCGCGAGGAGTCCACCAGGCGCGCCTCCTTCGAGGCGCTGGCCGCCGGGATTCCCGACCTGCAGCGCGATATCGAGGCGCGCAACATGAGCCTCGCGCAGCAGAGCCGCACGATCCTCGAGATCACCACCGAGAAGGAGTCGATTGCCGCCACCCTCGAGGCCGAGCGCAGGGGCTTCAACGAGAAGCTGAAGCTGCTCGAAGAGGCGAAGACGGCGCTTTCGGACGCGTTCAACGCGCTTTCGGCGAACGCACTGAAGAGCAACTCCGAGGAGTTCCTCAAGCTCGCCCAGACTTCGGTGGCGCCGATCCGGGAGGCGCTGGGGAAATTCGACGCGAAGATCCAGGCGCTCGAGGTCGCGCGCGAGGGCGCCTACCAGGGCCTGCTGCAGCAAGTCGGTCAGCTGCTCGACACCGGCAAGGAGCTGCGGTCCGAGACCTCCAACCTGGTGCAGGCCTTGCGCTCGCCGGTGACCCGCGGCCAGTGGGGCGAGATCCAGTTGCGCCGCGTGGTCGAGATGGCGGGGATGCTCAACTACTGCGACTTCGTCGAGCAGGAGACGCTGAAGACCGAGTCGGGCAGCCTGCGGCCAGACCTGATCGTGAAGCTCCCGGCGGGCAAGCGCATCGTGGTCGACGCCAAGGCGCCGGTCGCCAACTACATGGACGCCATGGCGCTCACCGACGAGGCCGGCCGCAAGGCGAAGCTGCAGGCGTTCGCGCGGCTGGTGCGCGACCGCGTCACCGAGCTCGGCCGCAAGTCGTACTGGGACCAGTTCGAGGAGACCCCCGAGCTGGTGGTGATGTTCCTGCCGGGCGACCACTTCTACAGCGCCGCGCTGCAGGAGGATCCCGGGCTGATCGAGTTCGGCGTCGACCAGAAGGTGCTGATCGCCACGCCGGTGAACCTCATCGGCCTGCTGCGCGCGATCGCCTACGGCTGGCGTCAGGAGGCGATCGCCACGAACGCCAGGGAGATCAGCGAGCTCGGCGCCGAGCTGTACAAGCGCATCTCCGATCTCGGCGGACACTGGGTCGACGTGGGCAGGAACCTCGGCAAGGCGGTCGAAGCGTTCAACAGCACCGTCGGGACGCTGGAGACCAGGGTCCTCGTGAGCGCGCGCCGGTTCAAGGACCTTGGCGCCGCGTCCGGTTTGCCGGACATCGACGTCGTCGAGCAGGTGGAGAAGGCGCCGCGCTCTCTCAAGGCGTTGTAGCGATTCGACTACAGGAAAATCCGGCGCGCCGATTTTCAAGCTCGCGGCGCGCGGCGTAAAATTTGCTGGGGGAGGAAGGGGATCTTGGGAGCTTTTACGGAGCTCGCGTGCCGTTTTCGCTGCGCTTTGTCGTACCGCTTGCCCTAGCGCTCGCCGCCATCGCCTACGCGGTGGTGCCGCTCGTCGACCGGCTCACCTTCCAGTGGTCGGTGCGCGACCTCGACATGCGCGGCGCGCTCATCGTGCAGGCGGCGCAGGAGCCGCTGGTCGAGCTCATGCGCAGCGGCCGCGGCGCGCGCGAGCGCGTGGTGCGCTACTTCCAGAGCATCGCGCAGGGCCAGCGCATCTTCGCGCTCGGCTTCTGCGACCGCGCCGGCAAGCTCGCCTACGCCACGCCCGCATTCCCGCCGGCGGTGCGCTGCACGCCCGGCGAGCGGCGCGAGGTGCGCAACTACGTGCTCGAGCTCGCCGACGGGCCGCTGCACGTCTCGGCGCAGCCGATCATGGGCGACGGCGCGGCGCTCGGCGAGCTGATGATCGTGCACGACATGAGCTTCGCGCAGCGGCGCAGCGAGGACACGCGCAAGTACGTGCTGTGGCTGTTCGCCGCGATCGCCGCGGTGGTGGCGCTGATCACGGTGGTGATCGCCGAGATCAGCTGGCGCGGCTGGGTCGCGGGCATCAAGGCGGTGCTCTCGGGCGAGGGGCTGCTGCGCCCCGGCGCGATCAAGGCCGCTGCGCCCGAGCTGCGGCCGATCGCGCGCGACCTGCAGGCGCTGGTGCGCGACCTGGAGCTCGAGCGCCGCACGCGCGACGAGAACCAGACGGTGTGGGGCGCCGACGCGCTGCGCGCCATCCTGCGCCAGGACCTGAAGGGCGACGAGGTGATCATCGTGTCCAACCGCGAGCCCTACATCCACGTGCGGCGCAAGGACAACGTGATCGAGATCCAGCGCCCGGCGAGCGGCCTGGTGACCGCGCTGGAGCCGGTGATGCGCGCCTGCTCGGGCACCTGGATCGCGCACGGCGCCGGCTCCGCCGACCGCGACACGGTCGACAAGAACGACCACGTGATGGTGCCGCCCGAGCACCCGGCGTACCGCATCCGGCGCGTGTGGCTGTCGGACGAGGAGGAGCAGGGCTACTACTTCGGCTTCGCGAACGAGGGGCTGTGGCCGCTGTGCCACATCGCGCACACGCGGCCGGTGTTCCGCGCGCCCGACTGGGAGCACTACCAGACGGTGAACCGGCGCTTCGCCGACGTGGTCGCGGACGAGGCGCGCACCGACAACCCGATCGTGCTGGTGCAGGACTACCACTTCGCGCTGCTGCCGCGCATGGTGCGCGAGCGCCTGCCGCGCGCGACCATCATCACCTTCTGGCACATCCCCTGGCCCAACCCGGAGGCGTTCGGCATCTGCCCGTGGCGCGAGGAGGTGCTCGAGGGCATGCTCGGCTCCTCGATCCTCGGCTTCCACACCCAGTTCCACTGCAACAACTTCTTCGACACGGTCGACCGCTTCCTCGAGGCGCGCGTTGACCGCGAGACCTTCACCATCTCCTACGGCGGCGAGCCGACGGAAGTGCGCCGCTACCCGATCTCGATCGAGTGGCCGCCCTCGGCGCTCGCGATCCAGCCGCCGGTGGCCGAGTGCCGCGCGCGGGTGCGCGAGCGGCTCGGCCTGGGCCCCGAGGTGCGCCTCGGCGTCGGCGTCGACCGCCTCGACTACACCAAGGGGATCCTCGAGCGCTTCGCCGCGATCGAGCGCCTGCTCGAGCTCGAGCCGCGCTGGATCGGCCAGTTCTCCTTCCTGCAGGCCGCGGCGCCCTCGCGCGTCTCGATCGACGAGTACCAGAACCTCGACGTGCGGGTGCGCGCGGTCGCCGAGCGCATCAACGGGCGCTTCGGCCGTCCCGGCTGCCCGCCGATCGTGCTGAAGATCGAGCACCACGACGCGGCGCAGGTGTACGAGATGTACCGCGCCGCCGACCTGTGCTACGTCTCGAGCCTGCACGACGGCATGAACCTGGTGGCGAAGGAGTTCGTCGCCGCGCGCGACGACGAGCAGGGCGTGCTCTTGCTGTCGCAGTTCACCGGCGCGGCGCGCGACCTCGCCGAGGCGCTGATCGTCAACCCCTACGACATCGAGCAGAGCGCCGCCGCGATGCACCTCGCCCTCACCATGTCGCCCGAGGAGCAGCGCGCGCGCATGCGCAGCATGCGCAACCTCGTGCAGGAGTTCAACGTCTACCGCTGGGCCGGGCGCATGCTGCTCGACGCCGCGCGCATGCGCCACCGCAGCCGCGTGATGGCGCGCGCGCGCGCCGCGCGCCGCCGCGCCGGCGCGCTGTGACAGGGATGCCGCCCTCAGTTCCCCCTTTTCAGCGCCGCTGGGCGTTCTTCCTCGACCTCGACGGCACGCTGGTCGACATCGCCGAGACGCCCGAGGCGGTCGACCCCGGCGCGGAAGAGATCGCCTTGCTGAAAAAGCTCGCCGCGGCTTCCCAGGGAGCCATTGCCCTGATCAGCGGCCGCTCGCTCGCGCGCATCGACGGGCTGTTCTCGCCGCTCGTCCTTCCGGCAGCCGGACAGCACGGCGCGGAGCGGCGCGATGCGCAGGGCAAGCGCTACCGGCACCGCTTCCCGGTACAGTCGCTGCGGCCCGCAGCCGGCGGCATCCGCAGCTTCGCCTCGCGGCACCAGGGGCTCGTGTTCGAGGACAAGGGCGCGAGCGTCGCGCTGCACTATCGCCTCGCGCCGCAGCTCGCCGCCGCGGCAAGAAAGGCCGTGCTCGATGCCGCCGAGCCGCTCGGCGACGCGGTCGAGGTGCAGGGCGGCAAGATGGTGGTCGAGCTCAAGCCCGCGGGCTGCGACAAGGGAAGCGCGATCGCGGCATTCATGCAGGAGCCGCCGTTCGCCGGGCGCGTGCCGGTGTTCCTCGGCGACGACGTCACCGACGAGTACGGCTTCCGCGTCGTCAACCGCCTCGGGGGCCACTCGATCAAGGTCGGCGAGGGCCCGAGCGCGGCGCGCTGGCGCCTCGAGAACCCGGCCGCGGCGCGCGCCTGGCTGCATGCCTGGCTGCAGAAATGCGGCTCGGCGTCGACGTAGGCGGGACCAAGATCGCGGTGGTCGTGCTCGACGCCGGCGGCGCCGAGCGCCTGCGCCGGCGCACGGAATACTCGAGCCGCGAATACGCTTCGGCTCTCGATCTTCTTACGAACGAAATCCTCAAGGCCGAAAGGGAAGCCGGCGAGCGCTGCAGCGTCGGCATCGGCATGCCGGGACTGATCGATCCGGAAACCGGACTCGTCGAGAACGCCTACAACACGCCTTACAACAAGAGATCCCTGAAGAAGGAGCTCGAGCAGAAGCTGGGCAGGGAAACCCGCTTCGCGAACGACGCCAACTGCTTCGCGCTCTCCGAAGCCGTGGACGGCGCGGCGCGCGGCGCGAACGTGGTGTTCGGCGCGATCCTCGGCACCGGCGTCGGCGGCGGCATCGTGGTCGCGCGGCATATCGTGGTGGGACGCCACGGCATCGCCGGCGAATGGGGCCACACGCCGCTGCCGTGGATGAGCGCCGACGAGCATCCCGGACCGCTTTGCAACTGCGGGCGGCGCGGCTGCATCGAGCAGTTCCTCTGCGGCCCGGCGAAGAACCGCGGCAGGGATACGATCGGCGAGGAAGCGGCGACGACGCTTTACGAGGACCGCCTGGCGCGGGCGTTTTCCATGATCATCAACGTGCTCGACCCGGACGTGATCGTGGTCGGCGGCGGCCTTTCCAAGCACGAGCGCTTCTATGCGAACGTGCCGCCGCTGCTGAAGAAGTATGTCTATCGCGAACACCCCGGTACCCCCATCGTGCGCGCCGTGCACGGCGATGCGAGCGGCGTGCGTGGCGCGGCGATGCTGTGGCCTTAGAATTCCGCGCTTGAAAACGATCGCAGTCCTGACCAGCGGCGGCGACGCGCCGGGCATGAATGCCGCGGTGCGCGCGGTGACGCGCGGCGCGCTGGCGCGCGGCTGGGAGGTATACGGCGTGCGCAACGGCTACGCCGGCCTGCTCGGCGCGCTGTTCGAGCCGCTGGCCGCGCGCAACGTCGGCGGCATCGTGCAGTCGGGCGGCACCATGCTCGGCAGCGCGCGCTGCCCGGAATTCATCGAGGCTCCCGGCCGCGCCAAGGCTCTTGCGAATCTCAATGAACGAAAAATAGACGCCCTGGTCGTGATCGGCGGCAACGGCTCGCAGTCGGGGTCCGCCAGCCTGGCGCGCGAGGGCTTCGCGGTGGTGGGCGTGCCTTCCACCATCGACAACGACCTCTACGGCAACGACGTCAGCATCGGCTGCGACACCGCGATCAACATCACGCTCGAGGCGATCGACAGGCTGCGCACCACCGCGTCGTCGCACCAGCGCGCGTTCGCCGTGGAGACCATGGGCCGCGACTGCGGCTACATCGCGCTGATGGCGGGGATCGCCGGCGGCGCCGAGGTGATCGCGCTGCCCGAAAGCGAGATCCATCCCTCGCAGGTCGCCGAGCGGCTGCGCGACGCCTACCGCCGCGGCAAGACGCACGCGCTCGCGGTGATCGCCGAGGGCGCGAAATGCGGCGTGCACGAGCTGATGGGGTACTACCAGGCGCACCGCGACTCGATCGGCTTCGAGCTGCGCGTGACGCGCCTCGGCCACGTGGTGCGCGGCGGCGCGCCCGGCGCCGCCGACCGCGTGCTCGCGACGCGCCTGGGCGCCGCGGCGATCGAGGCGCTCGCGGGCGGGAAGCGCGGCGTGCTGGTCGGCATCGTGAAGAACGACGTCGTCGCCACGCCGCTCGCCGAGATCGCCGGCCGCACGCGGCCCGCCGACGCGAGCCTGCTCGAGCTCGCGCGCGTGATGGCGATCTAGAATCACCGGGAGAGGAGGGGACATGAAGCTCACCAGAATCCTTTTCACATTGCTCGCCGTGCCGGTCTCCGCCCACGCGCAAGGGCAGCTGACGGTGTACTGCTCGATCCTCGACGAGCAATGCCGCACCGGGGTCGCCGCCTTTGAGCGCGCCACCGGCGTCAAGGTCACCATGGTGCGCAAGAGCACCGGGGAGACCTACGCGCAGATCCGCGCCGAAGCTTCGAATCCGCGCGGCGACGTGTGGTGGGGCGGACCCGGCGACCCGCACATGCAGGCGGCCGAGGAAGGGCTGCTCGAGGAATACCGCTCGCCGAGGCTCGCCGAGCTGCACCCCTGGGCGGTCACCTTGGCGCAGCAATCGAAATTCCGCACCGCCGGCATCTACCTCGGGGCGCTCGGCATCGGCTACAACACCGAGGTTCTGCGCAAGAAGAACATCCCGGAGCCGAAGTGCTGGGCCGACCTGCTCGATCCGCGCTTCAAGGACGAGGTGCAGATGGCGGATCCCAACTCCTCCGGCACCGCCTACGTGATGCTCGCGTCGATCGTGCAGCTGATGGGGGAGGAGAAGGGCTTCGCCTACCTCAAGGCGCTGCACCGGAACATCAACCAGTACACCAAGTCCGGCATCGCGCCGGTCAAGGCGACCGCCACGGGCGAGACCGGCGTCGGGATCGCCTTCATGCACGACATGGTGACGATGATCGTCGGCGGCGCGCCGGTGAAGACCATCGCGCCGTGCGAAGGCACGGGTTATGAGACCGGCGCGGTCTCGCTCATCAAGGGCCGCAAGAACGCCGACGCCGCGCGCCGGTTCATGGACTGGGCGCTGGGCGCGGAGGCGCAGAAGCTCACCTTCACCGACCTCAAGATCTACTCCGTGCCTTCCAACAAGGCGGCGCCGGTCCATCCCAGCGCGCCGCCGCTCGCCGCGATCAAGCTGATCAATTACGACTCGGCGAAGTACGGCTCCTCGGCCGAGCGCAACCGCCTGCTGAAGAAATGGGGCGACGAGGTGAAGGCGCTGCCGAAGTAGGGCCCTAGCCGTCCAGTTGCATGCCGTCGCGCATCGCTGCGCGGGAAGCGTCCGAGCGCAGCAGCTCGATGAGCGCCAAAGCGCCGCCGGGATTTGCCGCGTTGGCAGGAATCCCGGCCGAGAAATGCGTCAGCCGCTGGATGGGCTCGGGGAGAGGGCCGACGATGTCGATCCCCGGCACCGGCGCGAGCTCGCAGAGCTGCTGCACGCCGAGCTCGGCTTCGCCGGAAGCGACGACGAGGCCGACCGGGCCTTTCTCGACCACGACACGTTTTTTCAGCCTGATGTCCAGGCGCTCGAGGAGCTCGACGAAATAGATCCCGCTCGCCCCCACCTTGGAGTGCGCGACCGAGCGAGCGGAGACGAGCGCGCGCCTGAGCGCCTCGACCGAGCCGATGTCCGGCTTCGGCGCGCCGGCGCGCACCGCGAAGCCCACGCCCGAGCTGCCGAGCGCGCGCACTTGCGTGACCTTCCCCTTGCCGCGCAGCTCTTCCAGCGCCTCGGCCGTCAGGATCAGCAGATCCGTCCGCAGGCCGGCGTTGAGCTGCACCAGGATTGCCTGCGTGGCATCGAAGCGCATCTCGAGGCGCGCCGCGAGCGATTTCTCGAATGCCGGCCTGAATTTCTCCAGCACGCCCTTCAGGGCAAGGGAGCTGGAGACCGCGATGGCCATCAGGCGAGGATTCGGTTGATGCCGGTGGTCAGCCGCTCGGCCGACACGCCGTACAGATGCAGCGAGACGATGGTGCCGGGGCTGCGGTTGGAGACCCGGTGGATCGCCTTGCAGTCCAGATCCCGATCCGCCACGTCGCCCGGCCGGTAGAGCTTCTGGTTCACCGCGATCAATTTCCCGGGGCCTTCGCGGAACTGTTCCTCCGTAAGCTCGCCTTCGGCGACGCCGTAGGCGCACCACACCTGATGCCCGTGCACCGGGCTTACCTGCCCGGGAAGCCAAGTGATAGCGGTGATCACGAAGGCGCCCGCCGGGTCGACGTATAGAACATGGCGCATGTAGCGGGTCGGATCGCCGACGCGATGCTCCGGGCGCAGCCAGTCCTTGTTGGCGAGGGCGAGCTTCAGGACGGGCGCGACGTCCTGGTGCGGCATTTCCTTCGCCGCGCGCGCGAGCGCTGCGAGCGCGGGATGGATCGGGTTCATGAGCGCAGGGGCAGCCAGGCCTTGCGCAGCGCGAGCCCGGCGAGCAGCAGGCCTACGACCGCCCAACGCCAGAGCGGGGTGTCGGAGTCGCTCACGCGAGCCCTTCGAAGAGCTGCACCGCCACCTGCTCGCCGGCCTTGACTGCGCCGCGTTCGTGCTCGAGCACGATGAAGCAGTTCGCCTCCGACATCGAGCGCAGCACGCCGGACCCCTGCTGGCCGGTGGTGCGCACCCTCCATTGCTCCTGCTCCCTAAACAGAATGCCGCGCTGGTACTCGGTGCGTCCGGGCACCTTCCGCAGGTTTTCCGTGGCGGTGGCCTGGAGGAGCGGGATGGCCGCGTCCTCACGTCCGGACATGTAAAGCAGCGCGTCGCGCACGAACTGGTAGAAGGTCACCATCACCGCCACCGGGTTGCCCGGCAGGCCGAACAGGAACGCGCCGCCGATCTTGCCGAACGCCATCGGCCGGCCGGGCCGCATCGCGATCTTCCAGAACAGCACCTCGCCGAGCTTCGCCATCAGCTGCTTCACGAAATCCGCCTCGCCCACCGACACGCCGCCGGTCGTGACGATCACATCGGCCGTTTCAGCGGCTTTGCGGAAAGCCTTCTCCAGCAGCGCCGGGTCGTCGCGCACCACGCCCATGTCGATGATCTCGACCCCGAGGCGCGCGAGCATGCCGTGCAGGGTGTAGCGGTTCGAGTCGTAGACCTCGCCCTCCCTGAGCGGCGCGCCGATCGAGGCGAGCTCGTCGCCGGTGGCGAAGAAAGCGACGCGCAGCCTGCGCTTCACCCTGACCTGGCCGATTCCGAGCGACGCGATCAGGCCCAGCTCGGCGGGCCGCAGCAGCTTTCCGGGCGTCAGAACCGGCACTCCCACCTTGAGGTCCTCGCCGGCGTAGCGGACGTTCTGCGCCTTCTTCTGCCCGGGCGGAACGGTGATGCGGTCGCCTTCCCGCTTCACCACCTCCTGGATCACGACGGTGTCCGCGCCTTGCGGCATCACGGCGCCGGTCATGATGCGCACGCATTCGCCCGGACCCAGCCTGCCGGCGTAGGGCTTGCCGGCGAGCGCGGTGCCGATTTCCCTCAGCGGCTTGTCGAGATCGGAAAAGCACGCGGCATAGCCGTCCATCGCCGAGTTGTCGTGCGCCGGGACGTTGATCTGCGGCACGATGTCCTGGGCCAGGATGCGGGCCAGCGCATCGCGGATGTTCACAACGTCAACGTCCTGGATTTCTTTCAGGCAACTTCTTATCGCTTCGCGCGCCTTGGCGACGCGCAGCGCGTCCGGGTCGTAGCCGTCGAGGCAACTTACCGTTTCCGCGAGGCTCATTCGCGCCCGAGCTCCTCCAGTGTGTTGATGTTGCGGAACGCGTCGGCCTCGTCGTCGAAGCTCACCTCGACCACCTTGAGCGCGGCGTACCAGGCGTCGATCTTGCGCCCGCCGCTGGCGAGGAAGGCTTCGAGGCTCTCGCGCACTTCTCTTTTCATCAGGGCAAACACCGGATGGGGCTGATCGCCGGTCTTTGCGACAGCCAGGTGGTTTGCTCCGAGCGATCTTTGCAGCCGCGTGACGAGGTCGGAGGGCAGGAACGGAGAATCGCAGGGAACCGTGACGGCGAGAGGTCCGCGCACAGCCTTCAGGCTCGCGTGCAGGCCCGCGAGCGGGCCGGCGAAGCCGCCGATTTCGTCGGGCACCACGCGGTGCCCGTACTTGCGATAGGTGTCGAGGTTCTGGTTCGCGTTGACCACGATCTCGGCCACCTGGGGCGCGAGGCGCGCGAGCACCCACTCGATCATCGGCTTGCCGCGCAGGGGCTGCAGCCCCTTGTCGACGCCGCCCATGCGCCGGCCCTGGCCGCCCGCGAGCACGATTCCTGAAACGCCGGTCATCCTGCGGATTTTATTCGGTAAGCTTCGGCAATGACCGGCCGCCGCACCCTCGTTCCGTTCATCAACCTCGGGCACTTCCTCGACCACCTGGTGATGCTGGTGTTCCCGGCGGTGGTGGTCGCGCTGGCGCGCGAATGGGACCGTCCTTACTCCGAGTTGCTGCCCCTGGCGCTCGGCGGCTTCATCGCCTTCGGCGCCTTCGCGCTGCCGGCGGGCTGGCTCGCCGACCACTGGAGCCGCTACAGGATGATGGCGGTGTTCTTCTTCGGCATCGGCGTCTCGATGATCGCCACCGGATTCGCGCAGACGCCGTGGCAGATCGGCGCGGGCCTCACGCTGATCGGCGTGTTCGCCGCGATCTACCACCCGGTCGGCATCGCCATGCTGGTCGCCGCGCCCGAGAAGATGGGGCGCGCCCTGGGCTGGAACGGGCTCTGGGGCAACCTCGGGCTCGCCGCCGCGGCGCTGATCGCCGGCGCCCTGATGGACGTTTGGGGCTGGCGCTCGGCGTTCTTCATTCCGGGCGTCGTGTGCATTGCTGCGGGCGCGGCATTTCTCGTTCTGGTGCGCGATCCGGGGCCGGTGGCGAAGAAGTCGAGAACCATCGGCCTGCACGTCGACGCCGGCACGATGGCGCGCATCTTCGCCGTGCTGCTGATCGCCACCGCCTGCGGCGGCGTGATCTTCAACTCGACGACGGTGGCGATGCCGAAAGTGTTCGACGAGCGCCTGGCGAGCCTCACGCAGTCGAGCCTCGGCATCGGCGCGCTGGTGGCGTTCGTCTACTCGCTCGCGGCGCTGGCGCAGCTCGCGATGGGCGCGCTCATCGACCGCTTCGAGCTGCGCCGCCTGATGATCGGCATCGCGCTGATCCAGATCCCGCTGCTCGCGCTCGCCGCGAACCTCGAGGGCTGGGCGATGCTCGCCGCGGCGCTCGCGATGATGCTCGCGGTGTTCGGCCAGATCCCGCTGAACGACGTGATCGTCGGCAAATACGTGGCCGACGAATACCGCGCGCGCGTGCTTTCGATCCGCTACGTGGTCTCGCTCGGCGTGGCGGCGGTGGCGGTACCGCTGATCGCGGTGCTCCACCGCACCGAGGGCGGCTTCAAGAACGTGTTCCTGGTGCTGGCGGCGCTCGCCGCCGGCATGCTGGTCGCTTCCCTCTTCTTCCCTTCAAGAAGGGCAATTACCCAAGCGCCTTCAGCCGCAACGTCCTAGGAATCAGTAGGAATCAGGGACAGACCACGTTTTCCATCAGCGACTGGCATCGGCGAAAACGTGGTCTGTCCCTGATTTTCTGTTCTAAGCCAGTGCAGTCGGTTGCGGTGTCGTCCGGACGAGGCGCTCCTTCCCGGTGAACGCGAGGTAGTGCCGGCCGCTCGCGCGGCCGAGCATCGTGATCCCGACTTTTTTCGCGATCTCATGGCCCATCTGGGTGAGGCCGGAGCGCGAGACGAGGAACGGGATGCGCATCTGCGCGCACTTGATCACCATCTCGGAGGTGAGCCGGCCGGTGGTGTAGAACACCTTGTCGGAGCCGTCGATCGCGTCGAGCCACATGAAGCCGGCGATGGCGTCGACCGCGTTGTGGCGCCCGACGTCCTCGACGAACATCAGGATCTCGCTCGCAGTGGTGGCGAGCGCGCAGCCGTGCACCGCGCCTGCCTGCTTGTAGATGGTCTCGTGCTTGCGCACCTTCTCGATCAGCACGAAGAGATCCGCGTCGGCCAGCCGTACATCGTCCCTGAGCTTTACGGAATCTATTTCCTCCATCAGGTCGCCGAACATCGTGCCCTGGCCGCAGCCGGAGGTGACGGTTTTCTTGCCCAGCTTGCGCGGCGTTTTCTTCGAGCGGGTAGTCACCGCGACCGACTCGGTCTCCCAGTCCACCTGCACGGCGGAGATTTCGTCCACCGAAGAGACCAGGCGCTGGTTGCGCAGGTAGCCGATCGCCAGCGCCTCGGGCGCGTGGCCGAGCGTCATCAGTGTCACGATCTCGCGCTTGTCGAGGTAGAGCGTGAGCGGGTGCTCGCCCGCGACCGCGGTCGGCACCATCTCGCCGCGCTCGTTGGTCGCCTCGACCTCGAACGTCGCCGGCCTGGCGGCGTTGGTGAGCTTGGGCCTAGCCACCGATGTAGGACATCTCGACCTTCTTCAGGGAAGAAGTTTGAGAAGTCCTTATCTCGGAATAGCGATCGGAGCGCTTCTGCCACACCGCGGCGATCTCGTTGCGCAGCTCGTCGTCGGATGCGCCGCCGCGCACGAGGCGCTTCAGGTCGTGGCCCGAGTGCGCGAACAGGCAGGTGTAGAGCGAGCCCTCGGTGGAAAGGCGCATGCGCGTGCAGCTCGAGCAGAACGCCTGCGTCACCGAGGAGATCACGCCGATCTCGCCCGCGCCGTCGCGGTAGCGCCAGCGCTCGGCCACCTCGCCGGGATAATTGGGGTTGATTGCCTCGAGCGGCCAAACGGCGGAAATCATCTTGATGACTTCCGCTGACGGCACGACCTCGTCCATGCGCCAGCCGTTGGTGCTGCCGACGTCCATGTACTCGATGAAACGCACGATGTGGCCCGAGCCGCGCCAGCGCTCGGCCATCTGCAGGATGCCGCGGTCGTTGACGCCGCGCTTCACCACCATGTTGACCTTTACCGGGCCGAGGCCCTCGGCCGCGGCGGTCTCGATTCCCTCGATCACCTTCGCCACCGGGAAATCGGCGTCGTTCATCCTGCGGAAAGTCGCGTCGTCGAGCGAGTCGAGGCTGACCGTGACGCGGTCGAGGCCCGCTTTCTTCAGCGCGGGAGCCTGCTGCGCCAGGAGCGAGCCGTTGGTGGTCGCTGTAATTTCCACCGGCAGCGGCGCGAGCATCTCGATCAGCCGGTAAAGATGCTTGCGCACCAGCGGCTCGCCGCCGGTCAGGCGGATCTTCTGCACGCCCAGGCCGACGAACACGCGCGCGAGGCGCGCGATCTCCTCGAAGCTGAGGATCGCCTCGTGCGGCAGGAAGCGGTAGCCCGCGTCGAACACCTCGCGCGGCATGCAGTAGACGCAGCGGAAGTTGCAGCGGTCGGTCACCGAGATGCGCAGGTCATGCATCGTGCGGCCGCGCGTGTCGGCGAGCTCGCCCCCCGCGAAAGGCGCCGCCGGGACATGCCCGCCCTGGATGGGAATAACCTTCTTCATCAAGGGTTTCTCTCGGAAAATGATAGCAGAGCGCGTATAGTTCGGGCGTGGAAAAGCCTTCGTTCGCCATCGCCGTCGTGATGCAACGCCGCGCGGCGAAAAGCCGGTGGGCCGACCGCGTGTGGGAGCTGCACGGCGTGCTCGCCGACCCGGGCGGCGCGGCGCGGGCGCTGCGGCATGGGGACGATTTCGAGCAGTGGCTGCATCCGGGGTTCAAGCTCGTGCTGCACAAGGACGAGACCGAGGGCTACTACATGAACGTGTCCGCGCCGTATCCGCGCGTGTTCGTTCTGTGGCGCATGGAAGGCGAGCAGGCGTTGCCGGTCGAGGTCACGGTGAGCTCCGACGAGGCGGGCCGCTGGCTCGACGGCGGACACCAGGTCGACGGCGTCGCGATCCCGGCGGAGATCTTCGCCTGGGTCGGCGAGTACGTGGAGAACAACTACCGCCCGCAGCCGAAGAAGCGCATCAAGCCGCGCTCGTTCCAGCACCCGAAGGACCGCATGTAATGGCGGAAGAGAAGAAAGAAGATTTCCTCCATCGCTGGTCGCGGCTGAAGCGCGAGGAAAAGCTTCCTGCAAAGGAAGAGAAGCCGGCCCCAGCGCTTCCCCCGGTCGACAAGCTCACGCCCGAGTCGGACTTCACCGGCTTCATGCACCCGAAGGTGGAGGACGCGCTGCGGCGCGCGGCGCTGAAGAAGCTGTTCAGTGATCCGCACTTCAACCTCCCGGACCCCTACGAGGCCTACTCGGGCGACTGGACCGGCGGCGAGCCGATACCACCGGAAATGATGGCGACGCTCAATCAGGCGAAGGAGTGGCTGTTCAACGAGAAAAAGGAAGAGAAGAAGGAGGAGGCGGCAGCCCAGGAACCCGTGCAGGAACAGAAGAAAACCGATGAGCCTGGAAAGCAAGACGCTTAAGGTCTGCAGCTGCAACCGGACCATTCCGCTGGATGCGAAAGCGCTGGCGGCTGCGCTCAAGTCGGGCGAGCCGCTCAAGCTGCACCATGAGCTGTGCCGCAAGGACGCGGCGGCCTTCCAGGCCGCGCTCGGCGGGAGCGACGACGTCATCGTCGCCTGCACCCAGGAAGCGGCGCTGTTCTCCGAGCTCGCCGAGAAGCCGATCAGGTTCGTGAACGTGCGCGAGCTGGCGGGGTGGTCTCCCGAGAGCGCCACCCCGAAGATCGCGGCGCTCATCGCGATGGCGGCGCTGCCCGACCCCGAGCCCGCGCCCGCGGTCGAGTTCAAGTCGGGCGGCCAGGTGCTGATCATCGGACCCGCGGCCGCGGCGCTCGCCTGGGCCGAGCGGCTGGCAGGGCAGCTTGAAGCGAGCGTCCTGATCTCGGGAGGTCGCGGCGGAGAGCTTCCTCTCGAAAGAAAATATCCGGTCTGGTCCGGCAGGGTGGCGAGCCTGAGCGGCTGGCTCGGCGCGTTCGAGGTCGAGTGGCGCCAGGAGAACCCGATCGACCTCGAGGTCTGCACGCGCTGCAACGCGTGCGTGCGCGCCTGCCCGGAGGACGCGATCGGCTTCGACTACCAGGTCGATCTCGCCAAGTGCAAGGCGCACCGCGCCTGCGTCAAGGCGTGCGGCGAGATCGGCGCGATCGATTTTTCCAGAAGCGACGTCCTGCGAAAGGACTCGTTCGATCTGGTGCTCGACCTGTCGCGCGCGCCGTTAATCAACCTGCACCAGCCGCCGCAGGGGTACTTCGCGCCGGGCGACGATCCGCTGGAGCAGGCGCTGGCCGCGCAGCAGCTGACCGCGCTGGTGGGCGAGTTCGAGAAGCCGCGCTTCTTCTCCTACGACGCGAGGATCTGCGCCCACAGCCGCTCGGGGCAGCCGGGCTGCAACGCCTGCCTCGACGTGTGCTCGAGCGGCGCGATCCAGGCCGACGGCGACCACGTCAGGGTCGAGGCGCACCTGTGCGCGGGCTGCGGCGGCTGCGCCACCGTGTGCCCGTCGGGCGCCATGACCTACGCCTACCCCAGGGTGCCCGACCTCGGCGCGCGGCTGAAGACCGCGCTCGCCACCTATCGCGACGCCGGCGGCAAGGACGCGTGCATCCTGTTCCACGACGGTCACGGAAGGAATGTGTTGCTGGGGTATGGGAGAAAACAAAAAGGCTTGCCGGCGCGTGTCATCCCGATCGAGTGCTTCCACGTCGCTTCCGTCGGGATGGACGTGATGCTCGGGGCGCTTGCCTATGGTGCGAGCCAAGCAGCGATTTTGAGTACGGAAAAAACCGCGGAGGGCTACGTGGCGGCGACCAGGCGGCAGATGGGCTATGCCGAGGCCATCGTCAACGCGCTCGGCTACGCCGGGAAGCATTTTTCAGTGGTCGAGAACCCGGCCGAGCTTTGGGAGCTCGCGCCCGCGGCGACGGTGGCCAAAGCCGCGACCTTCAACCTGTCGGCCGAGAAGCGCACCACCCTCGACTTCGCAATAGATGCTTTGGCAAAAAATTCCCCGAAGCCGGTGGATGTCATCGAACTTCCCGTTGGGGCGCCGTTCGGCAGCCTGGCGGTGAACAAGCAGACCTGTACGCTGTGCAAGGCGTGCATCGGGGCCTGCCCGGAGTCGGCGCTCATCGATTCAGCCGAGGCGCCGAGCCTGCGCTTCATCGAGCGCAACTGCGTGCAATGCGGCCTGTGCGTGAACACCTGTCCCGAGGACGCGATCGCGCTGGTGCCGAGACTGCTGATCGGGAAGCAGGCGAAGGAGCCGGTGACGCTGAACGAGGCCGAGCCGTTCAACTGCGTGCGCTGCGGCAAGCCCTTCGGCACGCGCCAGATGGTGGAGAACATGCTCGGCAAGCTCGGCACGCATTCGATGTTCGCCGGCGGCACGCGCCGGCTGCAGATGTGCGGCGACTGCCGCGTGGTCGACATGATGGAAAACAAGACCGAGGCCTCGATTCTCGATTACAAGAAATGATTGCCCCGGAGGAGGCGGCCCGGGCCAATCTCTACGGCCTGGTCGCGCGCCTGTTCTACGCGGCCCCCGACGCGCAGCTGATCTCGGAGCTCCTGCGTGCGCCGGCGATCGAGGGCGACGCCCTCGGCGCCGCGTGGCAGGAGATGATCGAAGGCTGCCGTAGCGCATTCCCGGCGGTGCTCGAGGCGGAGCACACCGAGCTCTTCATCGGCACCGGCAAGGCGGAGGTGACGCCGTACCTTTCGCACTACGTCGGGCGCAGCGCGAGCGAGAACCCGCTGGTCGCGCTGCGCCAGCAGCTTGGCGCGTGGGGTATCGCGCGCCGCGAGGGGGTCCCGGAGTACGAGGATCACGTCAGCGGAATCTGCGAAACCATGCGGTTCGTTATTGCGGTGCAGCAGAGGACGCCAGAAGACCAGCGCATGTTCTTCGAGCGCTTCGTTTATCCCGGCACGGCTGCGTTTTGCGGTGCGGTAAGCGCTTCGAACAAGGCGCGTTTTTACGCGCAGGTGGCTCGCTTCGCGCGCGCCTTCCTGGAGGTTGAAAAGACCGCGTTCGCGATGGTCGGATAAGCGCAGTCGAGAGTCGTTCTCATCATCGGCGTTCGCTCTGAGAACGCCTCCCAACAATTCGCTTAAGCGCTCTTGTATCAGGGGAAATTGCGGCGTAACTTCCCTATGTTTTGTCTATGAACGGCCGTGCATAAAGGAGGTCGCCATGACCGAGAAGAAAGCCAAACTTTCCCGACGCAACTTCCTGCTGACGCTGGGCGCCGGGGGCGCCGCGACCGCGGCGGCGATCGTGGCGACGAAAGGCTCGCCGCCCGCGCAAACCGGCAAGGGTAAACGCGCGACGCGCGGCTACCACGTCACCGAGCACGTCAACAACTACTACCGCACCACCAAGGTTTAGGAGGGCGCAATGCTTCTCACCAGGAAGGCCACCAGCCAGGCTGTTCCGCAGTCGCGCCTCGCGCGCTCCACGGTTCTCGGGAAGACGATCGACCGGCGCACGTTCCTCAAGCGCTCCGGAATCACGGTGGGCGCCGGCGCGGTTGCCTCGCAGCTGCCGTTCAGCATGATCGGCAGCGCCGAGGCCACGACCGACGCGGCGGGCAAGTACGAAGTCAAGCGCACCGTGTGCACGCACTGCTCGGTCGGCTGCGCGATCGACGCGGTGGTGCAGAACGGCGTCTGGGTGCGCCAGGAGCCGGTGTTCGACTCGCCGATCAGCCTCGGCGCGCACTGCGCCAAGGGCGCCTCGGTGCGCGAGCACGGCATCACGCACGACTCGCACCGCCTCAAGTACCCGATGAAGCTCGAAGGCGGCAAGTGGAAGCGCCTCTCCTGGGACGCCGCGTACGACGAGATCTCGAAGAAGATGCTCGCGATCCGCAAGGAAAGCGGTCCCGATGCGCTGTACGTCGTCGGCTCGTCCAAGCACAACAACGAGCAAGCGATGCTGCTGAGAAAGTGGATCTCGCTCTGGGGCACGAACAACACCGACCACCAGGCGCGCATCTGCCACAGCACCACGGTCGCCGGCGTCGCCCAGACCTGGGGCTACGGCGCGATGACCAACTCGTACAACGACGAGATGAACTCGAAGAGCCTGCTGTTCCTGGGCTCGAACGCGGCCGAAGCTCACCCGGTGTCGATGCTCTCGACGCTGCACGCCAAGGAGAGCGGCTGCAAGGTGATCGTCGCCGACCCGCGCTACACGCGCACCGCGGCGAAAGCCGACACGTACGTACGCTTCCGCTCGGGAACCGACGTGCCGTTCATCTTCGGCATCCTCCACCACGTGTTCAAGAACGGCTGGGAGGACAAGGAGTACATCCGCACCCGCGTCTACGGCATGGACCAGGTGAAGAAGGAGGTGATGGAGAAGTGGACGCCGGACAAGGTGACGGAAGCCACCGGCGTGCCCGAGGCCGAGGTCTACAACGTCGCCAAGATCCTCGCCGAGAACCGGCCGGGCTTCATCATCTGGGCGATGGGCCAGACCCAGCACAACAACGCCAACGGCGTGGTGCGCGCCTCCAACATCCTGATGCTCGCGCTCGGCAACGTCGGGCGCTCGGGCGGCGGCTGCAACATCTACCGCGGCCACGACAACGTGCAGGGCGCGACCGACGTCGGCCCCAACCCCGACACGCTGCCGGGCTACTACCCCGTCGCGGTGCCGGGATCGTGGGCGCACTGGGCGCGGGTCTGGAACGTCGACCTGAAGTGGCTGCAGGAGCGCTACGCCTCGCCGGCGATGATGGCCAAGCCCGGCATGACGGTGTCGCGCTGGATCGACGGCGTGCTGGAGAAGAACGAAGCGGTCGACCAGGACCCGAACCTGCGCATGGTGTTCTACTGGGGGCACGCGCCGAACAGCCAGACGCGCGGGCCCGAGATGCTCGAGGCGATGAAGAAGCTCGACCTGATGGTGGTGGTCGACCCGTATCCGTCGGCGAGCGCCGCGATGTTCGCGAAGGTGCGCAAGGACGGCGCCTACCTGCTGCCGGTGGCGACGCAGTTCGAGACCGAGGGCTCGTGCACGGCTTCGAACCGCTCGATCCAGTGGCGCGAGAAGGTGATCGACCCGCTGTTCGAGTCGCGCTCCGACCAGATGATCATGTACCAGCTGGCGGTCAAGCTCGGCTTCGGCGACCAGTTCATCGGCAAGAAGGACGGCAAACAGAACCTGCGCCTCGTCAAGGGCAAGGGCGGCGAGGAGCCGTCGATGGAAGACGTGCTGAAGAACGAGATCAACGCCGGCGCGTGGACCATCGGCTACACCGGCCAGTCGCCCGAGCGGTTGCAGGCGCACATGCGCAACATGCACGTCTTCGATGTGAAGACGCTGCGCGCGCGCGGCGGCAAGGACGCGAAGACCGGTTACGACTTTGCCGGCGACTACTTCGGCCTGCCATGGCCGTGCTACGGCACCGCGGCGATCAAGCACCCCGGCTCGCCAAACCTCTATGACACCTCGAAGCACGTCATGGACGGCGGCGGCAACTTCCGCGCGTTGTTCGGCATGGAGCGCGACGGCGTGAACCTGCTCGCCGAGGACGGCTCGCACCCGAAGGGCGCCGAGATCACCACCGGCCACCCGCAGTTCGACCACGTGCTCCTGAAGAAGCTGGGCTGGTGGGACGATCTCACCGAGGACGAGAAGAAGGAGGCCGAGGGCAAGACCTGGGCGAACGATCTTAGTGGCGGGATCCAGCGCGTGGCGCTGAAGCACGGCTGCCATCCGTTCGGCAACGCCAAGGCGCGCGCCGTGGTGTGGAACTTCCCCGACCCGGTCCCGCAGCACCGCGAGCCGCTGTTCAGCCCGCGGCCGGACATGGTCGCGAAGTACCCGACCCACGACGACGTCAAGGTGTTCTGGCGCCTGCCGACGCTGTTCAAGTCGGTGCAGGACCAGGCGGTGAAGGACGAGGTGCACAAGAAGTTCCCGCTGATCCTGACGAGCGGCCGGCTCGTGGAGTACGAGGGGGGCGGCGAGGAGACGCGCTCCAACCCGTGGCTCGCCGAGCTGCAGCAGGACAACTTCGTCGAGATCAACCCGAAAGCGGCCGCCGACCGCGGCATCCGCAACGGCGAGTACGTCTGGGTGTCGACGCCGGCGAAGAACCCGGGCCCGAACCCCACCAACGTGCGCATCAAGGTGAAGGCCAAGGTCACCGAGGGCGTGGGGCCGGACACGGTGTTCATCCCGTTCCACTTCTCGGGCTGGTGGCAGGGCGAGGACATGCTGCCCTACTACCCGGAGGGTGCGGCGCCGATTGTCCGCGGCGAGGCGGTCAATACCGCCACGACCTACGGCTACGACCGGGTAACGATGATGCAGGAAACCAAGACCACGCTGTGCCAAGTGGCGAAGGCCTAAGGAGATAACCCATGGCGAGAATGAAATTCCTGTGCGACGCCGAGCGCTGCATCGAGTGCAACGGCTGCGTCACCGCCTGCAAGAACGAGAACGAGGTGCCCTGGGGGGTGAACCGCCGCCGCGTCGTCACCATCAATGACGGGGTGGTGGGGGCCGAGAAGTCGATCTCGGTCGCCTGCATGCACTGCTCGGATGCGCCCTGCATGGCGGTCTGCCCGGTCGACTGCTTCTACCGCACCGACGACGGCGTGGTGCTGCACGACAAGGACCTGTGCATCGGCTGCGGCTACTGCTTCTACGCCTGCCCGTTCGGCGCGCCGCAGTTCCCGCAGGCCGGCGCTTTCGGCCTGCGCGGCAAGATGGACAAGTGCACCTTCTGCGCCGGCGGCCCCGAGCCCGACCGCAGCGCGGCCGAGTTCCAGAAATACGGCCGCAACCGCCTGTCCGAGGGCAAGCTCCCGGCGTGCGCCGAGATGTGCTCGACCAAGGCGCTGCTCGGCGGCGACGGCGACGTCATCGCCGACATCTACCGCGAGCGCGTGCTGCGCCGTGGCAAGGGCTCCGAGGTCTGGGGCTGGGGCACGGCCTACGGGCCGGGCAAGCCGGGCGCGCAGCCGCCGCAACGCACGCCGTCGCAGAAGTCATGAGAAAGCTTCTTCTTCTCCTCGCCGTATCCGGCCTGGCCCTGGCCGGATGCGGCGAAGGCGACCAACAGGTGGTGATCTACAAACAGGGCAAGTACCAGGGTAAACCCGACGGCCTGCCCTGGAACAGCGAGCCGCAGGTGGTCGAATTGCGCGGCGGCAAGTGGACCAAGGGCGACCGCGCGAGCTGGGAAGAGCAGATCAAGAACCGCCAGCTTGCCCAGCACGAGCACAGACGCATCTACCAGTAGACGCGGAGGCAGCATGAAACTTGTTTCCCGGCTCTGCCTGGCCGTTGTCGTCTCCGTTTCCGGTGCCGCGCTGGCGCAGCAGGCTCCGGCACAGGAGCAGCAGCAGCGCCAGGTGACCCAGCCGGGCAACAATGCCCCGGTCTGGCGCCAGGTACGCGAGGAGGCGAAGGAGCACTACACCAGCATCCCGGGGCGCGAGACCGGCGTGCTGGTCCAGTCCTGGGGCGACACCTGGCGGCGCATCCGCAACGGCCCGGTGACCTTCTGGGGCGGCTGGCTGGTGGTCGGCGTGGTGCTCGCCGTCGCCGCGCTCTACTTCACGAAGGGGCCGGTCAAGGTGCACGAGCGGCCGAGCGGGCGCCTGATCCACCGCTTCACCCCGGTCGAGCAGGTGGCGCACTGGTGCATGGCGATCAGCTTCGTGGTGCTCGGCATCTCCGGGCTGGTGATGCTGTTCGGCAAGCACGTGCTGCTGCCGGTCATCGGCTACACGCTGTTCGCCTGGCTCACCGCGTTGTGCAAGAACCTGCACAACTTCGTCGGGCCGTTCTTCATCGTCGCGACCGTGATCTTCGTGGTGCTCTTCATCCGCGACAACCTGCCGCGCGCCTACGACCTCAAGTGGTTCGCCAAGTCCTGGGCGTACGTCACCGGCAAGGAGCACGTGCCCTCGGGGCGCTTCAACGCGGGCGAGAAGGTGTGGTTCTGGGGCGGCGTGGTGGTGCTTTCGATCATGGTCTCGTGGAGCGGGCTGATCCTCCTGTTCCCGAACTTCGACCAGACGCGCGCGGTGATGCAGCAGGCCCACCTCTGGCACGCGATACCGGCGGTCATCTACATCGCGATGTCGCTCGGCCACATCTACCTCGGCACGCTGGGCGTCGAGGGCGCGTACCAGGCGATGCGCACCGGCTACGTCGACGAGGTCTGGGCGAAGGAGCACCACGAGATCTGGTACAACGAAGTGAAAGCCGGCGGGGCCGCCGCGGCCAGCGGCGCGATTCCGGCCGGCGCACCGCACGCTCCACTATGGAGGAGAGAGGCATGAAGCGCATCCTGCTGGTGCTCGCCGCAGGCCTTGCCGCGGGCATGATCGCGGCGTCGCACGCCAAGCTGCCGGCGCCGCCGGCGAAGAGCGACGCCGAGAAGGCCGCTGAAGCCGAGAAGGCCGCGGCGGCGAAGGCGAAGGACGCCGAGCAGCTCTCCAAGGCGCAGGACAAGGCCGTGGCCAACTACAAGAAGAACAAGGGCATCTCGATGGCGCCGGAGAAGAAAGCCAAGAAGTGAAGGCGGCCGTCGCCTCCGTCGCCGCGCTCGCGCTGCTCGCGGGCTGTGAGACCGTGCAGAACATATGGTCCGGCGACGGGCCGAAGGCGACCGCGAGCCTGCAGCCGACCAAGGGCAGCAACGTGCGCGGCACGGTGAATTTTCAGCAGCGCGGCGACAAGGTGAGGGTCAGCGCGAACATCACGGGGCTCAGGCCCAACGGCGAGTTCGGCTTCCACGTCCACGAGGCGGGCGATTGCAGCTCGGGCGACGGCATGAGCGCCAAGGGACACTTCAATCCCTTCGGCAAGCCGCACGGCCACCACGGCCAAGGCGAGCGCCACGCCGGCGACATGCCGAACCTGAAGTCGGACGCGAACGGCAATGCGAGCGCCACGGTCGATCTCGACATCATCACCGTGGCGCCGGGCCCGGCGAGCGTCGTCGGGCGCGGCCTGATCGTGCACGTGCAGCCGGACGACTACAAGACCCAGCCCACGGGCAACGCGGGCGCGCGCAGCGCCTGCGCGGTGATCCAGCGCAGCTAGATTACTGGAGGAGGAGGGGCCGAAAGGGCGTCGCAGGACGCCCTTTCGTTTATGCGCCTTCGACGAGGATGATCCTGCCCTTCGAGGCCTTCTGGCGCAGCTTGATGAGCGGGGCGTAGTCGGCCGAGCGGTACCACTTCAGCGCCTGCTCCATCGACGGGAACTCGACCACCACCACGCGCTTGGGCGACCAGCCGCCTTCCAGCGTCTCAGCTTTCCCGCCGCGCGCCAGGAACTTGCCGCCGTACTTGGCGTTCACCGCGGGGACCTGCTTGCGGTATTCCTCGTAGGCGGCGGGATCCGTCACTTCGATTTCGGCGATCACGTAGGCAGTCATGAGAACAATCGTACCGCGATCCCGAGCGCGGCCATCATCAGGATGAGCTGCACCAGGCCCCGGTGCAGCAGGAACGCCAGCACCGCCGCCATCAGCGCCAGGAGGGCGACGTTGAGGTCGATGGCCAGCGGATCGAACGCGTACCAGCGCAGCGGCCCGGCGCGCATCTCCTGCACGTCGGCGAACAGCACGTGCAGCACGAACCAGATCGTCAGGTTGAGGATCACGCCGACGACCGCCGCGGTGATCGCGGCGAGCGCGCCCGACAGGCGCCGGTTCGAGCGCAGCTGCTCGACGAACGGCGCGCCGGCGAAGATCAGCATCATCGGCGGCACGAAGGTGACCCAGGTGGTGAGCGCGGAGCCGATGACCGCGGCGGTGACCGGCGAAAACGGCTCCGCCGCCCGGTAGGCGCCGAGGAAGCCGACGAACTGGGTGACCTTGATGAGCGGACCCGGCAGCGTCTCGGCGAGGCCGAGCCCGTCGACCATCTCCGGCGCGCTCATCCAGCCGTAGGTCTCCACCGCCTGCTGCGCCATGTAGGCGAGCAGCGCATAGGCGCCGCCGAAGCTCACCACGGCGAGCTTGGAGAAGAAGATGCCGATGTCGACGAACACGTGATCCCTTCCGAGGAGCAGCACCGCCAGCACCACCGGCGTCCACCACAGCACGAGGCCCACCACGGTGGCGATTCCGGCCTGCCGCCAGCGCCCGGCGATCTTCTCGGGAGGCGCGCTGGCCTGCGGTATCGTCGCGTAGAAGCCGATGATCGCCGCCAGCGCCAGGATCAGAGGAAAGGGCAGGCGGAAGAAAAAGATGCCGACGAAGGCTGCCGCCGCGAGACCGACCAGCAGGCGCGACTTGAGCGAGCGCCGGCCGATGCGGATCAGCGCCTCGACCACGATCACCAGCACCGCGGCCTTGATGCCGAAGAGGGCCCCGTCCACCACCGGCACGCCGCGCCCGAGCGCGTAGAGCAGGCTGAAGGCGAGCATTACGAACGCGCCCGGCAGCACGAAGAGGCATCCCGCCGCGAGCCCGCCGCGCACGCCGTGCAGCAGCCAGCCGACGTAGGTGGCGAGCTTCTGCGCCTCCGGGCCGGGCAGCAGCATGCAGAAGTTCAGCGCGTGCAGGTAGCGGCTCTCGTCGACCCACTTCTTCTCGTCGACGATGATCCGGTGCATCAGGGCGATCTGCCCCGCCGGCCCGCCGAAGCCGAGGCAGCCGACCTTCAGCCAGACGAGGAACGCCTCCCAGAAATCTACTTGACCGCGGCCGGGTTCCACGTGTGGACCTCGTCCTTGCCCTCCCTGCACCAGGCGTAGAGCGCGTCGTACATCACCATGCCGTGCCGGAGCATCTCGTGGTCGTCGGCAAAGTTTCTGGACAAACCCAGCGAAATGGCGGCGAGGCCGGGTGCTTGTGGCGCAAGCGCAAGGCGATTGGTGTCGGCGCCGCGCACGATGAGCGCGAGCTCGGCGAGCGCCGGGTCCTGCAGGCGGAATTTCCGGAGGAACGTGTCAAAGCTGCAAAGCTCGCCTTCGTGCGAGAACTCGACCTCCGCGATGTCATAAGGCGTCGCCTCCCTTTCATGGGCAATCTTCTTGACTTCGGCGGCCGGCACGTAGAAGAACTCGGCGTCCGGGTCGACGAAGCGGCGGATCAGCCATGGGCAGGCGATGCGGTCGATCTTCGGCCGCTCGCGCGTCACCCAGCGGGTGGCGGCGTTCTTCGGCTTGGCGGAAAGCTCGCCGCCTTCCTCGCGCCAGCGCTCGATCCCGCCTTCGAGGTACTTCGCGCCGAGCGCCCTCGCCACGTTCTGGCTGACCTCATGGCCGTGCACGCAGTACACGACCACGCTCGCCGCCCCGGGAAGGGTCTTCGCCCACTCCGCAACGCGCTCGGGGTCTCGCCTCAAACTGCCTTTTAGGAGATAGCTCGAATCGATGAACCTTTCCTTGCGGCGGACATCGATGACGAGCGGCGGCGCGCTGCTGCCGAGCGATTGCCTGAGGGTTGCTGCGCTGATGCTCGCGTCCATGGCGCTCTCCTTCCAGGAGTCTTCCGCAGAGCTTGGACGCGAGGCGTCTTTGATCGCCGGGAGTCTGCGGCCCCGACGTATTGACGTGTGAAAGTCTAGATCAGCGCCGGATCGCCGGCAAGCAGGTGTGGCCGCCGCCGGCGAGCGGCAGGACCTGCACCGTCACGCCGTACATCCGCTCGAGGGTGTCCGAGCGGATCACCTCGCGCGGCGTCCCGGTCTCGAGCACGCGCCCCTCGGCGAGCAGCAGCGCGCGGCGGGCGCACAGGAAGGCGTGGTCGGGGTCGTGGCTCGAGAACAGGATCGCGATGCCCGAGCCGGCGAGCGCGCCGATCCTCTCGAGCACGCGCACCTGGTTGCCGAAGTCCAGGCTCGCGGTGGGCTCGTCGAGCACCAGGAGCTTCGGCTCCTGCGCCAGCGCGCGCGCCACCAGCGCCAGCTGGCGCTCGCCGCCCGAGATCTCGGTCACCGGCTGGTCGGCGAGCTGCGCGATGCCGAGCGACTCGAGCGCGCGGTTAGCCACCGCGTAGTCCTGCTTTCCGGGAGAGGCAAACACGCCGACGTGCGCGGTGCGCCCCATCAGCACGAACTCGAGCACCGTGTAGGCGAAATAGGCCGAGTGGCCCTGCGGCACATAGCCGACGCGCTTGGCGATCTCCGCGCGCGACAAGGTTTTCAGCGGAGACGAACCTAGCTGAATCGAGCCCGCGTGCGGCTCCAGCAGTCCCAGCAGGGTGCGGAAGAGCGTGGTCTTGCCGCCGCCGTTCGGGCCGAGGACGCACAGCACGTCGCCCGCCTCGAGCGTGAAGCTCACGTCCCGGCCGACGGTGCGGCCGGGGAAGCCGAAGTCGAGCGAGTCGACCGCGAGCATCACCAGGGCCTCCGCGCCAGCGCGAACAGCCACAGGAAGAAGGGCGTTCCGATCAGCGCGGTGAGCACCCCCGGCGGCACCTCGATGGTGGCGATGGTGCGGCAAAGAGTATCGACCGCGAGCAGGAATGCGGCGCCGAGCAGCATGGCGAGCGGCAGCAGGCGGCCGAAATCGGGGCCGACCAGCAGGCGCGCGGCGTGCGGGATCAGCAGGCCGACCCAGCCGATGATGCCGCTGATCGCTACGGCCGATGCGGTCATCAGCGTCGCGCAGGCGACGACCAGGGTGCGCAGCTTGCGCGTGTCCACGCCGAGCGCGCGCGCCTCGTCGTCGGGCAGCGCGAGCAGGTTCATGCGCCAGCGCAGCAGCAGCATCGGCGCCAGGCCTAGAAGGAGCAGGGGAAACGAATAGGAAATGTCCTTCGGAGAGATCGACGCGAGGCTGCCGAGCAGCCAGTAGGTGATCGCGGGCAGCTGGTTGTACGGGTCGGCGAGGTACTTGAGGAGCGCGATCGCCGAGCCGAGCAGGGTCCCGATCACCACGCCGGTGAGCACCAGCGCGAGCAGCGGGTCGTGGCCGCGCAGCCGCGAGCCGATCCAGTAGACCAGGCCGACGGCGGCGAGGCCGCCGGCGAACGCAAAGATCTGGATGAATATGATTCCCTGGGACAGGAAGATGCCCAGCACCGCACCGAGCGCGGCGCCGGTCGAGACGCCGAGGATGTCGGGCGACACCAGCGGGTTGCGGAACATTCCCTGGTAGGCGGTGCCGGCAGCGGCGAGCGCGGCGCCGACCAGCAGCGCCGCCAGCACGCGCGGCCCGCGCACCTGCAGCACCACGGTCTCGACGTTGGCAGCCACCGGTTGCCCGAGCAGCACGGAAAGGATTTCCGACAGAGAGACCGGGTAGCGGCCCACGGCAAACGCCACCGCAGTCAAGCCGAGCAGCGCCGCTGCCGCGAGCACATAGCTCAGCGCGCGTGCATTCATCTAGGCAGCACCCCGGCCTCGCCGAGCAGCGCGTCGAGCTGCGCATCGCTTGGTGCGCGGTGGTAGAACAGCCGGTGGAACTCGGCCACCTTGGCGCGCAGGTCGAGGTCGAACTCCCGGGGATAGAGCAGCTTGCCGGCCCACCAGATGCCGAGCAGGCGGTTGGCGCCGGGCGGGAAGTCGAACCAGCCGAAGGGCAGGTGCGGCGACAGATAGACCTTTTCTCTCTCTACGGCAGAGACGGCGCGCCAGCGTCTATCGGTGCGGGCGAGCTGCCAAAAGTTCGGGTCGGTGGTCAGAATCACTTCGGGATTCCACAACAACACCTGTTCGAACGATACCGTGACAAGGCCAGCGCGCGCTTCGGCGGCGGCGTTGCGCGCGCCGAGGAACTCGAGCACCTCGATGTTGATCGAGCCCTTGCCGCCGGTCTGCAACCCGCTCGGGCTGCGGCCGTAATAGACAAGAGGATGCCCCTTCGCCCGGGAGACGCGCTGCTTCGCATCCACAAGCTCACGCTCATACCAGGCGGCGAGCTTTTCCGCATCTCTCTCGTTTCCCATCAGCCGGCCGAGCGCGCGCAGCGCGGCCGGAGTCGACTCGATGCGCCCGTCGAAGAGGGCATAGGGGATGCGGGTCTGCTCCTGCAGCTGCGAGGCGAGCGAAGCGAGGGTGGCGCCGGTCGAGCCGACGTCGACGATTAGGTCGGTCTTCGCCTTGAGCACCACCTCCACGTTGGCGGTATTGCCGCGGCCGGTGAGCCGGCCGAGCTCGGGGAGCTGCGCGTAGCGCTCGGGGAGGAACTGGGCCTCGTTCGGCCGCATTGCCCGGGTCCAGCCGGTGAGCTTGTGCGGCGCGATCGCGAACACCAGCATGCTCGCCGGCGGCCCGGCGGCGTACACGCGCTCGACCTTCGCCGGCGGCCGGATCTCGCGGCCGGACGCATCGGTCACCGCGGTTTGAGCGGACGCAATGCCGCAGAGGAAAAGCAGCCATGCAATGAGCAGGAGCTTCATGCGCGTTTGCGCGTGCGCTCCACCCAGGTGAGCGCGGCGTCGAGCGGCTCGAGCTGGGCGCTCTGCGAGGCGTCGTAACCCGGAAGCCGCCGCACAGCGGCAACGAAGCGCGGGGCGCGCAGCGCCTCGAGCAGCGTCTTCAGCGCTGCGCCGCGCAGCGCCGAGCGGGCGCACGCGAAAAAATAGCGCTCGATCGCGAGCGGCACGAAGGCGAGCTTAAAGCGGGCGGCGTCGGCGCGCAGGCCGAAGCCGGCGTCGGCGCGGCCCTCGGCCACTGCCGCCGCGACGGACAGGTCCATATGGCGGTTGATGAAGCGCACCCCGGGGCGGGCAAGGTCGTGCACGCCGCGGATGCGCGAGCCGGGGCGGGCGATCAGGCCCTGCTGGCGGGTCACGAAGTGGATCAGCGTGTGCTTGCGCGCATCGAGCGAGCGGCCGAGCGCCGCGGCCGCGGCCGCGGCGCGCGGCAGGGCGTCGGCGACGTGGAACCCCGCGAGGTCGCACTCGCCGCGCGCCAGCGCGGCGAGCGCATCATCGGCGCCGCGAAACACGACCTCGAGGTCGAGCGAGCTGCGGCACAGCGCGCACAGCGCCTCGAGCGCGAGGTCGTGGCTTGCGTGCATGGTCAGGCGCGCGCGGGCGCCGGGCAGCGCCTCGGCCAGCATGGGCGGAATCTCGGCGCGCAGGCGCTCGAACTGCTCGCCGAGCGCCGCGCGCACGCGCTCGTCCGCGGCGAGCACCCGCAGGCCGAGCGGGCTCAGGCGCGCCGCCCGGCCGCGCTGCATCTCGACCAGCGGCGCGCCGAACAGGCGCGCGGCGTCGCCCAGCAGCCCCCACGCGCTGCGGTACGAAAGGCGCGCTGCGCGCGCCGCCTCGCGCAGCGAAGCCGAGCTTGCCAGCGCCTCGAGCAGGCGCACCAGGGCCCGGCCGCGCTCGCGCGGGAAGTCCTTGCCGGCCAGCCAGGCGTGGTCGAACGCGATTTCGAACGTGGTATGCAAGCTGGAGCCTATTTAACGTCCATGGCGGGGCGCTGTAAAGTCGGCCATATGCGAATGGATATGCAATGGTAAGCATATTCGCCGAGGTGCGGCTGTGGGAGATCGTCGCGCTCAGCCTGCAGGTGAGCCTCGCCGCGGTGCTGCTCGCCGCCGCGCTCGGCCTGCCGCTGGGGGCGGCGGTCGCGGTCGGACGCTTCCCCGGCCGGCACGCGGTGATCGTGCTGCTGAACGCGCTGATGGGCCTGCCGCCGGTGGTCGTCGGCCTGGTCGTCTACCTGCTGCTGTCGCGCGCGGGGCCGCTCGGCGAGCTCGGACTGCTGTTCACGCCGGGCGCGATGGTGATCGCGCAAACGGTGCTCATCACCCCCATCATCGCCGCGCTCGCGCGCCAGGCGGTCGAAGACGCCTGGCGCGAGTACGAGGAGCAGCTGCGCTCGCTCGGCGCGCACGGCGCGGGCGCGGCGTTCACCCTGCTCTGGGACACGCGCTTCTCGTTGGCCACTGCGGTGCTGGCCGGCCTCGGGCGCGCAAGCGCCGAGGTCGGCGCGGTCATGATCGTCGGCGGCAACATCGACGGCGTGACGCGCGTCATGACCACCGCCATCGCCCTCGAGACCTCGAAGGGCGACCTGCCCCTCGCGCTCGGCCTCGGCACCGTGCTGATCGCGGTGGTGCTCGCGCTCAACACCGCCGCCTATCTCGTGAAGGAGGCGGCACAGCGCCGCTACGGATGATGCTGCCCCTGAGACTGGAGGAAGTCTCGTACCTCCACGTTCTCAAGCCGCTCTCGCTCGAGATCGGCGCCGGGCCGAGCACGATCATCCTCGGCGCCAACGGCGCGGGGAAAAGCGTGCTGATGCGGGTCATGCACGGGCTGCTCGCGCCGAGCGCGGGCAGGGTCTCCTGGAATTCTTCGGGACGGCAGGCGATGGTGTTCCAGAAGCCGATCATGCTGCGTCGCTCGGCGCTCGCCAATGTTGTTTACGCCCTGGAACTGACCGGCACGGACCAGCCGGAGAAACCTGCCATGGAAGCGCTCGAGGAAGTGGGGCTCGCTCACCTTGCCCGGCGCCCGGCGCGCGTGCTCTCGGGCGGCGAACAGCAGCGGCTCGCCCTGGCGCGCGCCTGGGCGCTGCACCCCGAGGTGCTGTTTCTCGACGAGCCGACAGCAAGCCTCGATCCGAGCGCCACGCGCGAGATCGAGACCGTCATCCGCGCGTTCGACGCCGCCGGAACCAAGATCGTGATGGCGACCCATAACCTCGGCCAGGCGCGCCGGCTCGGCGACGAGGTCATCTATCTGCACCAAGGACGCGTCGTCGAGCGCGCCCCGGTCGAGCAGTTTTTCGCCCACCCCGCCACGCCCGAGGCGGCGGCATTCATCAAAGGAGAATTGCCATGGGTCTGATCAAGGCACTGGTTGTGCTGCTGACGTGCTTCTCGTTCTCCGCCGAAGCGCAGCAGCGCTACATCACCGTGGCCTCGACCACCTCGACCGAGCAGTCCGGGCTGTTCAAGCACCTGCTGCCGATTTTCGAGCGCAAGACCGGAATCCAGGTGCGCGTGGTGGCGCTCGGCACCGGCCAGGCGCTCGACATGGGCCGGCGCGGCGACGCCGACGTGGTGTTCGTGCACGCCAGGCCGCTGGAGGAAAAATTCGTCGCCGAGGGCTACGGCATCAAGCGCTCCGCGGTGATGTACAACGACTTCGTCCTCATCGGGCCCAGGTCGGATCCCGCCAAGGTGGCCGGGGGCAAGGACGCTGTCCAGGCCTTTCGGGCAATCTACGAGGCGAAGGCGCCGTTCGTGTCGCGCGGCGATCGCAGCGGCACGCACTTCGCCGAGCTCGAGTTGTGGAAGGCCGCGGGCACCGACATCGCGAAGGAAAAAGGTCCCTGGTACCGCGAAACGGGCTCGGGCATGGGACCGGCGCTGAATACCGCATCAGGGATGAACGCTTATGTGCTTGCCGATCGCGGCACCTGGCTGTCCTTCAAGAACCGTGGCGAGCTGGCGATCGTCGTGGAAGGCGACCGGCGGCTGTTCAACCAGTACGGCGTGATCCTCGTCAACCCGGCGAAGCACGCCCACGTCAAGAAGGAGATGGGCCAGGCGTTCATCGACTGGCTGGTGTCACGCGAAGGGCAGCAGGCGATCGCCGACTACCGCATCGGCGGCGAGCAGCTTTTCTTTCCCAACGCGGACAACTGAATGGCGCGCTATCGCGGGCTGACGCTGCGCATCCTCGGCAAGGGGGCACCCGCCATGGGGCCGGGCAAGGCGGAGCTGGTCGAGCGCATCGGGGAGTCCGGATCGATCTCCGCCGCGGCGCGCGCCATGGGCATGTCCTACCGCCGCGCCTGGCAGCTGGTGGAGGCCCTGAACCAGGACTACCGCGAGCGCGTCATTGCCACGGCTGCGGGCGGGACGCGCGGCGGCGGGGCGCGCGTGACGCCGTTCGGCGCGCGCGTGCTCGCCGAGTACCGCGCGATGGAGGACAAGGCCTCGGCGGCGATCGCGCGCGAACTGCGCCGGTTCCAGCGTTATATTCCGTGATATATAGCGCGGGTGGAGGAATGGATCGTCGCGCTGCTCGCCGCGGGCATGCTGCTCGCGGCATTCGGCTACGCCTCGGTTGGTCATGGCGGCGCCTCGGCGTACATCGCCGCCATGGCGCTCGCCGGCATCGCGCCGGCGGAGATGCGGCCGATCGCGCTGCTGCTCAATATCCTGGTCGCGTCGCTGGGCACGTGGAAGTTCTACCGCGCCGGGTATTTCCGCTGGCGGCTGTTCTGGCCGTTTGCCGTGGTATCGATTCCGATGGCATATGTCGGCGGCGCCATCACGCTGCCCGGACAGGCCTACAAGATCCTGGTGGGCCTGGTGCTGCTGTACGCCGCGTGGCAACTCTGGCGCAGCGGCAAGAGCGGCGAGGAAATGCGCGAGGTACGCCAACCGCCGGTCGGCTGGGCGATGGCGATCGGCGCGGCCATGGGCCTGCTCGCCGGATTGACCGGCGTGGGCGGGGGCATCTTTCTCAGCCCGTTGCTGCTGATGCTCGGCTGGGCGGGCACCAAGCAGACTTCAGCGGTCGCGGCGCCGTTCATCCTGGTGAATTCGGTCGCCGGGCTGGCCGCGGTGTTCGTCGCCAGGGGCGCTGCGTTGCCCTGGTACGTCTGGATCCTGGCGGTCGCGGTGCTGGCCGGCGGCTGGCTGGGCGCCGAGTACGGCAGCCGGCGTTTCGCTAACCCGGTGGTGCGCCGGGTTCTCGCCATCGTCCTCGCGCTCGCCGGCGCGAAGATGATCTCCGTATGAAGACCTTCGGCTTCGCCGGCTGGTCGGGCAGCGGCAAGACCACGCTCATCGAGCAGCTCATCCCGCGCTTCGTGCAGCGCGGGCTGCGCGTGTCGCTCATCAAGCACGCGCACCACAGCTTCGATGTCGACCATCCGGGCAAGGATTCCTATCGCCATCGCCACGCCGGCGCGGCCGAGATCCTGGTTACTTCCTCGCGGCGCTGGGTGCTGATGCACGAGCTGCGCGGCGCGCACGAGCCGTCGTTCGAGGAGCAGGTGAAGCGCGTCTCGCCGTGCGACCTGGTGCTGGTCGAGGGCTTCAAGCACGCGCCGATCCCCAAGCTCGAGGTGTGGCGCGCCGCGACCGGCGAGCCCCTGCTGCATCCGAACGACCCGCACATCGTCGCGGTGGCGAGCGATGCCAAAGTCCAGACAAAATTGCCGCTCCTCGACTTGAATGATGTGGACGGGATTGCCGATTTCGTCCTTGTTCACCTGAAGCTCAAATGAATCAAGGCCTCCTGTCGGTCGACGAAGCGCTCGCGCGGCTCCTGGCCGAAGCGAAGCCTGTCGCGGAAATCGAGGAGATCCCGACGCTCGAGGCGACCAGCCGCATCCTCGCGCGCGCCCAGCGCTCCACCATGGACGTGCCGCCGATGGATAACAGTGCAATGGACGGCTACGCGGTTTCCACGAAAGATTCTTCTCGACTGAAGGTCGCTCAGAAAATCATGGCGGGGTCGGTCGGCATGAAGCTCGAGCCGGGAACCGCGGCGCGCATCTTCACCGGCGCGCCGATCCCGCCGGGGGCCGATGCGGTGATCATGCAGGAGCACTGCACGGTCAACGGCAATGAAGTCCTGCTGAAAAAACCCCCGAAACCCGGCGAGTGGATTCGCCGTACCGGCAGCGACGTGAAGAAGGGCGGCGAGATCCTGCCGGCGGGCAAGCGCCTGCTGCCGCAGGACACGGGCCTGGCGGCATCGGTGGGCATCAAGACGCTGCCGGTTTACCGCAAGGTGAAGCTGGGTCTCTTCTTCACCGGCGACGAGCTGGTGATGCCCGGCGAGCCGCTGGCGCCCGGACGCATCTACAACTCCAACCGCTTCACGCTGCGAGGGCTCGGCGAGGTGTTCGGCTGCGACGTGCGCGATTACGGCATCGTTCCCGACACGCTGGAGGCAACGCGGGCAGCGCTGCGGCGCGCGGCGGCAGAGACCGATGTCATTGTCACGTCGGGAGGTGTATCGGTAGGGGAGGCGGACTATGTGAAGCCCGCGGCCGAGGCCGAGGGAAAGCTCCTCATGTGGCGCATCGCCATGAAACCCGGCCGGCCGCTGGCCTTCGGCTCGATCGGCAGGTCATTTTTCATCGGCCTGCCGGGCAATCCCGTCTCGAGCTTCGTCACCTTCCTCATTTTCGTGCGGCCGTTCCTGCTTCGCACCCAAGGCATGTCGCAAGTAGAACCTAGAATCATGCAGGCGCGAGCGGACTTCGACTGGCCGGAGCCCGACGCGCGGCGCGAGTTCCTGCGCGTAAAATGGAACTCGCAGGGCGGGCTGGATCTCTACCCGACGCAGGACTCGGCGGTGCTGACCTCGACCGCCTGGGCCGACGGCCTGGTGGACAATCCCGCCGGCCAGCCGATCCGCAAGGGTGAAATGGTGCGCTTCCTGCCTTACTCGGAGCTCTACTGGTGAAGGTCAAGATCCTGCTGTTCGCGAACCTGCGCGAGCAGGTCGGCACGGCGGCCGAGGTGGTCGACCTGCCCGATTCGGCCAGCACGGTCGCGGGTCTGCGCCTGCACCTGATGCGGCGCGGCGGCGCGTGGCAGAGCGCGCTCTCGGACATGAAGGTGGTGCGCGTGGCGGTAAACCACGACATGGCCGCGGCGAACGCCCCCTTGAATCCCGGCGACGAAATCGCGTTTTTTCCACCGGTCACCGGCGGATGAAAATCTCTGTCCAGAAGGAAGACTTCGATCTCGGCCTGGAGGTCTTGGACATCCAGCAGGACAACCGGATCGGCGCGGTGGCGAGCTTCGTCGGCCAGGTGCGCGACGTCCCGCTGACGCTCGAGCACTACCCGGGGATGACCGAGAACGCGATCAAGAAGATCGTCGAGGAGGCGCGCGCGCAATGGCAGATCCTCGACTGCACGGTGATCCACCGCTACGGCGAGCTGCAGCCGAACGACCAGATCGTGCTGGTCGCGATCGCGGCCAGCCACCGCGCCGACGCCTTCGCCGCCTGCCAGTTCATCATGGACTACCTGAAGACCCAGGCGCCGTTCTGGAAGAAGGAGCACCACCCCGACGGCGCGCGCTGGGTGAACGCGCTCGAGTCCGACGACGAGGCAGCCGAGCGCTGGCGCAAGCTCAAGCCGCCGCAGCGCTTGATTGAGAAGTAAGTGAAGCCCTGAGCTCGCCGAGCTCGGCCTCGGCGAGGGTTTCCTTCTCGAGGAGCTTCTGCGCCCAGCGCTGCAGAAGTTTTTTCTCCTTGGAAAGAATCCCGATCGCCTTGTCGTAGGCGCTCTTCACGATGTCGCGCACCGCGACGTCGATCTCGCGCGCGGTTTCCTCGCTGTACTCGCGGGTCTTCTGAAAACCAGGATTGATCAAGAACCTGTTCTGGTCTTCTTCGTAGGCGACGTGGCCGAGGGCCTTCACCATGCCGTAGCGCATCACCATGCTGCGCGCGATGTCGGTGACCTTGGCGAGGTCGTCGGCCGCGCCGGTCGACAGGTGCCCGAACACCACCTCCTCGGCGGCGCGTCCGCCGAGCAGCACCGCCATCTTGTTCTCGAGCTCGGTGCGCGTCATCAGGAAGCGGTCCTCGGTGGGGCGCTGGATGGTGTAGCCGAGCGCGCCGACGCCGCGCGGGATGATCGACACCTTGTGCACCGGGTCCGTGCCCGGCAGCGCCATCGCCACGATGGCGTGGCCGAGCTCGTGGTGCGCGACCACCTTGCGCTCGGTGGCGTTGAGCAGGCGGTTGCGCTTCTCCAGGCCGGCGACGATGCGCTCCACCGCCCCGGTGAAGTCGCGCAGCGACACCGCCTCGGCGCCGCGCCGCGTGGCGAGCAGCGCCGCCTCGTTGATCAGGTTGGCGAGGTCGGCGCCGGTGAAGCCCGGCGTCAGCGCCGCAACCTGCTCGAGGTCGGCGTCGGGCGCAAGGTGCACCTTCTTCGCGTGCACCTGGAGAATCTGGATGCGGCCGATCTTGTCGGGGCGGTCGACCAGCACCTGGCGGTCGAAGCGCCCGGCGCGCAGCAGCGCCGGGTCGAGGATCTCGGGGCGGTTGGTCGCGGCGAGCAGCACCAGGCCGGTGCCCGGGTCGAAGCCGTCGAGCTCGACCAGCAGCTGGTTCAGCGTCTGCTCCTTCTCGTCGTGGCCGCCGAAGCCGCCGGCGCCGCGCGCGCGGCCGAGCGCGTCGAGCTCGTCGATGAAGATGATCGCCGGCGCCTTCTGGCGCGCCTGCTCGAACAGGTCGCGCACCCGCGCCGCGCCGACGCCGACGAACATCTCGACGAACTCCGAGCCCGAGATCGAGAAGAACGCGACCCCGGCCTCGCCGGCGACCGCGCGCGCGAGCAGCGTCTTGCCGGTGCCCGGGGGGCCGACCAGCAGCACGCCCTTCGGCACGCGCGCGCCCAGCCGGCCGTAGCGCTTGGGATCCTTGAGGAACTCGACCACCTCCTGCAGCTCGGCCTTGGCCTCGTCGACCCCGGCCACGTCGCTGAATGTCACGCCGGTCTGCTTCTCGACGTAGATCTTGGCGCGGCTCTTGCCGATGCTCATGAAGCCGCCGCCGAGCCCGCCCTGGCCCGCCATGCGGCGCGCCAGCCAGAACCACACGCCGAAGAACACGAGCGCCGGCAGCACCCAGGAGAGGAT
>Ga0187892_10001977_pt1 | contig 43798 bp, 41 predicted proteins | sample MA1701073metaG_FD_139345 | JGI IMG/M metagenome (GOLD analysis project Ga0187892, IMG submission 139345) | Bio-ooze microbial communities from a basaltic lava cave in the Kipuka Kanohina Cave System on the Island of Hawaii, USA - MA170107-3 metaG ... | reverse complement strand
GGGCCGCGGCGGCGGCCCGCAGATGCTGATGATCGACGTCTACTACCGCTTCGGCCAGCACGGCGACTTCGCCACCGCCTCCGCCCTCGGCGTCATCGCCTACCTCCTCGCCATGGGCGCCGCCCTCGTCTACATGCGCCGCCTCATGCGATGAGCGCCCCGAGTTCCCTTCTCCCCTCCGGGGAGAGGGCAGGGTGAGGCCGATGACCCTTTCCACCTCATGGGTTCCCTCTCCCCTCGGGGGAGAGGGTCAGGGTGAGGGGCGGTTGTGACCCGCCTCGCCCTCCGCTTCGCCGCGCTCGCCGCCGCCGCGTTCCTGATCCTGGGCCCGCTGGCCAGCCTCGCGCTGTGGTCCGTTGCCGAGCGGTGGACGTACCCGAGCCCCTGGCCGCAGCGGATCGGCTTCCGCTACTGGGAGCGGATGCTGTCGGGCGACTTCCTCGAGCCGCTCCGGACCGGGGTGGTGATCGCGATCATGGTGACGGTGCTGGCGCTGCTCTTCGCGGTACCGCTCGGGTACGCGCTCGCCCGCCTGCGCTTCGCCGGCCGCACCGCCATCCTGCTCGCGTTCCTGCTGCCGCAGGCCTTCCCGCAGCTCCCCGTGTTCGCGAGCGCCACGCGCGAGTTCTACCGCTGGGGCCTGGCCGGAACGCTCTCGGGTGTCGTGCTCGTGCATCTGGTCGGCGGTCTCGTCTTCGTGGTGTGGACGATGACCGCCGTGTTCCGGGCCATTGCGCCGGAACTCGAGGAGGCCGCGCACAATCTCGGCGCCTCGGTGACGCGGACGTTCCTGACCGTCTCGCTGCCGCTCGCCGTGCCGGGCATGGTGGCGAGCGCCGTCCTGGTCTTTCTCTACTCCCTCGACGAGTTCACGGGTACGCTGCTGGTGGGGGCGCCGTTCGTCACGACGCTGCCGGTCTACATGTACACGGCCAGCGTGGGCTACGAGCTCCAGATCGCGTCGGTGACGGCGATCGTGCTGATGCTCCCCGGCGCCGTGCTGCTCCTGCTGCTGGAGCGCTTCCTCAAGGCCGAGTACCTGGTATATCTCGGCCAGGTGTGAGGCGGTTCGGACCTGAAGAGTGACGGCCCGCCGGCGGACGGCGGCGGCGCTGGTAAACAAGGAGAGAACCATGACGGAGCGACAGTATGACCTGGTGGTGGTCGGGACGGGAGCGGCGTCGGGGGCGGCGTCACGTTGTCGGCAAGCGGGGTGGACGGTCGCGGTCGTCGACTCGCGCCCCTTCGGCGGGACCTGCGCGCTGAGGGGCTGTGTTCCGAAGAAGACGCTGGTGAGCGCCGCCGAGGCCGTCCACGCGGGGCACAACCTGGCCGGCAAGGGAGTGCGCGCGCGCGAGCTCGGGATCGATTGGCCCGAGCTCATCCGCTTCAAGCGCACGTTCACCGATCCGGTGCCCGCGCTCACGGAGCAGAACTGGGCCAAGGCAGGCGTCCAGCTGTTCCACGGCCGCGCGCGCTTCGTCGGCCCCACGACGCTGGCCGTGAAGGACGATCGGCTCGTGGGCCGACGCGTCCTGATCGCGGCCGGCGCCATGCCGGCGCCGATGACGTTCCCGGGTTCGGATCACCTCACCACGAGCGACCGGTTCCTCGAGCTCGACCGGCTCCCGCCGCGCGTGGTCTTCGTCGGTGGCGGATACGTCGCGTTCGAGTTCGCGCACGTGGCCGCGCGGGCCGGCGCGCACGTCACGGTTCTCCACCGCGGCGCCCGACCGCTCGAGGGTTTCGACGCGGACCTCGTCGGCCTGCTGGTCAAGCGGACTCGGGAGATGGGCATCCGGGTGGAGGTCGAGACAGAGGTCCAGGGCCTCGAACGGCGTGACGATCATCTCAGCGTGCGCGCGATGGCCAGGGGCGCCGAGCAGCGGTTCGATGGCGATCTCGTGGTGCATGCCGCGGGGCGGGTCCCGGAGATCGACGACCTCGATCTCGAGGCGGCGGGAGTCGAGCGCGAGAGGCGGGGCGTCGTGGTCAACGACTACTTGCAGAGCGTGTCCAATCCCGCCGTGTACGCGGCCGGCGATGCGGCCGCCAGCGGTCCCCCGTTGACGCCGAAAGCCACCCATGATGCCGAGGTGGTGTCCACGAACCTGCTCGAGGGGAACACACGCAAGGTCGACTATAGCGGGATCGCGTCGGCCGTCTTCACGGTCCCGCCTCTGGCCACAGCAGGGCTCACCGAGGACGCGGCCCGCGCGAAGGCGCTGAAATACCGCGCGAGCTGGCAGGACACGTCGCAGTGGGTCAGCGCGCGTCGGCTCGGAGAGACCGCCGCGGGATTCAAGGTCCTCGTCGAGGAAGGCACTCGCCGTATCCTCGGCGCTCACCTGCTCGGACCCCATGCCGACGAGGTCATCAACATCTTCGCCGTCGCCATCCGCGCCGGCATCCCCGCCGACGAGTTGAAGACGGTGCTCTTCGCCTACCCGACCATCGCCGCGGATATCCCGTACATGCTCCCGGCATGATTCGCCCGATGCTGGAGGTATCGCAACGCGTCGCCCTTGACACCCCACCCGCATCGGAAATACCGTTGACTCGAAGCTCCGGTGAGCGAGCGATCTCACATGTGCAGCCAATCCAGGCATCAGGTCGTGGTCCGGTCCCCGGTGCGTCCGACCGCTGACGCGCTCCTGCAGGCTCTGCTCGACGCGCGCCGCGTCGAGCTCGAGCTGCTCGACGGATTCACCGAGGCCCAGATGCTAGGGGTCGCCCAGCACTTCGTCGAGCCGCCGATCTGGGAGATGGGCCATGTCGGCTGGTTCCAGGAGTACTGGATCCAGCGACACCTCGACGGGGCGCCGACGCTCCTGCCGGGATCCGACCGGATCTATGATTCGTTCAACGTGTCGTACACGCTCCGCTGGGACCACGACTATCCGTCGCGGCGCGCCACGCTCGAGTACATCACCGACGTCCTCCATCGCAGCCTCGGCCGGCTCGATGGACGCGAGCCGAGCGACGACGAGGCGTACTTCTACACGCTCGCCGCGCTGCACGAGGACATGCACGCGGAGAACCTCACGCTGATCCGGCAGACGCTCGGCTATCCGCGGCCGGCACTATCCGGGGTCGATCGCGCCGGCGTCGCTCCGGTGGTCGATCCCGCCTGGGTTCCCCGCGACGTCGCGGTGCCCGGGGCGATGTTCAGGTTGGGGGCCGACCGCGACGAGCCATTCGTGTTCGACAACGAGAAGTGGGCGCACCCGGTCGAGGTGAAGCCCTTCCGCATCGCGTCGACGCCGGTGACGAACGCGCAGTTCCAGCAGTTCGTCGACGACGATGGGTATCGTCGCCGGGAGCTGTGGGGACGGCGTGGCTGGAACTGGCGGCGGCGCGAAGGGTGCGAGCACCCGCTCTTCTGGGTCGCGGGCGGTGATGGCCGCTGGTACGAGCGGCGATTCGGCGTCGTGGTGCCACTGGAGCCGTGGCACCCGGTCGTGCACGTCAACTGGTACGAGGCGGAGGCCTACTGCGAGTGGGCGGGCCGGCGGCTACCCACCGAGGCGGAGTGGGAGATGGCGGCGACCTTCGATCCCGCCACCGGGGCCAAGCGCCGCTTTCCGTGGGGCGATGACCCGCCGACCTCGGGCCAGGCCAACCTCGACTACCGCGCGGGGCACACGGTGGACGTCCGCGCTCTGGCCGCCGGCGACAGTCCGGTCGGATGCCGGCAGATGATCGGCAACGTCTGGGAGTGGGTGGTTGACACCTTCGGCCCGTATCCCGGATTCGTGTGCGACCCCTACAAGGAATACTCGGAGCCGTCGTTCGGTCAGAAAAAGGTGCTCAAGGGCGGCTGCTGGACCACGCGCTCACGCCTGATCCGCAGCACCTGGCGGAACTTCTACAAGCGCCAGCGACGCAACATCTTCGCCGGATTCAGGACCGCCGCGCGCTGAGGGCGCGTCGAGCATGGCAGGCGCCGGCCCGGAGGTCCCCGACAACCCGTCCGGCGCCCGATTCCGCCTCGACGTCCACACGGACGAGGCGACGTTCCTCGCGATGCTCGCCGAGGACGTGCGTCGCGGGCTCGAGCGGCGCCCCCGATCGCTCCCGCCGAAGTATTTCTACGACCACGCGGGCGCGCTTCTCTTCGAGCGCATCACGGAGCTGCCGGAATACTATCTGACGCGCGCCGAGGAGGCGATCCTCCGCCGCGTCGCCGGTGAGGTGGCGCGCCGGGCGCGGCCGCGCGACCTGGTCGAGCTCGGGCCCGGGTTTTGTCGCAAGGTGCGGCTGCTGCTCGACGCGCTCGACGGCCCGGGTGACATTCGCTACATCCCGGTGGACGTCGGCCGCGATGGGCTGACCGGCGCCGTGCGCGGCTTGATCGACGACTATCCCGCGATCCGCGCCCATGCCGTGGTCGGCGACTTCGAGCGCCATCTCGACCGCGTGCCGCCGCCGGCCGGCCGCCGGCTGCTGCTCTTCCTCGGCAGCACGATCGGCAACTTCGACCCGCCGGCCCGCCAAATCCTATTGACGCGGATGCGGCAGCTCCTGGATCACGGCGGCCGGCTGCTGCTCGGCGTCGATCTCGTCAAGGACCGCCGCGTGCTCGAGGCCGCGTACGACGACGCCCAGGGTGTCACCCGCGAGTTCAATCGCAACGTGCTGTGCGTCCTCAACCGGGCGCTGGACGGCGACTTTCAGCCGGACGCGTACCGCCACCACGCCTTCTTCAATGCCGAGGCGAGCCGTATCGAGATGCACCTGGTCGCGTCCGCGGACCAGCGCGTCCACCTCCGGCGACTGGATCTCCTCGTCGAGCTCGCCGAGGGCGAGGGCATCTGGACCGAGAGCTCCTACAAGTTCACACGCCGGTCGAGCGAGGCGATGCTGGCCGAGGCGGGTCTGGCGCTGGACGCGTGGTACACCGACGACCAGGAACGATTCGGACTCGTCCTGGCCCGACCGAGCTCGTGAGGTGACGCCGGTCACGCCCACGCCGCGAACGCTCTACATCCACGACGACCTCTTCGACGAGCTCCGCGCGGCCGGCGAGTCATCGCCGGTCTGGCCGCTCGCGCGCGCCCTCCTGCGGCTGTTCCAGGAAGACCAGGGGCGCATCGTCGTCCTCACGCTGGCCAGCCAGCTCGAGGGGGTGCTCGCTCAGGGCGCGCACGCCCCCTTCGCGGCGACCGTAGGGATCGGCGCGGCCGGCGTCCGCGTGGCCGCGGCCCTTCATGCGCGCACGGGGTGGTTCCCGGCGATTCACCGCGTCGACGTGTGGCGGGAAGAGGACGGCCGGGGCGGCTATGTGATCGCTGGCCCCGCGCCGCTCGCGCGACAGCTCCATCCGCTCGCCGACGAGCCGTCCGTGGCGGTCGTGGACGACACCGTGTTCTCGGGCCAGACCATGCGCACGGTCCTGGAGGCCTTGCCGCCGGGGCTGCGCGGGCGCGCGCACGCGTTCTGCCTGCGAGCGGTCGGCGACAGTCTGCCCGCGATCCGGCAGCTGGCGCCGGTCACCGCCGGCTTCACGGCGCCGGGGCGGATCCTGGAGGATGTCAGCTTCATCAACGCCAGCGGCCTCGTGCGGCGCATCGCGATCCGCCGAGCAGGCCAGCCGCCGCTGGCCTTCTTCGACCGCCCCGAGTGGATGGCCGCCTGGTTCCCGGGGTACGCGCGCGAGGTGACAGCGCTGTGCCGGGAGCTGAACGCTCAGCTCGAGCCGGCGCCCAGGTCTTAGCTCCGCGCGCCAGCCGTCCCCCCCTCACTCTGGCCCTCTCCCCCCGCCGATTACCGATCCCTCTCCCCCGCCGAGGGGGAGAGGGCAGGGTGAGGGGGAGACGAGACCTTACGTGGCGACGCGGCCGCGCAGTGGGCGGGGCACGACGAGACGGTCGAGCGCCTCGAAGAGCGCGTGGATGGCGAGGGCCATCAGGGCGGACGGGATGGCGCCGGCCAGGATGGTGGCGACGTCGTTGAGGGCCAGGCCGGTGACGATCAGCGTGCCGTAGCCGCCCCCGCCGATGAACGCGGCCAGCGTCGCGGTGCCGACCGTCAGGACCGCCGCGGTCTTGATGCCGGCCATGATCGTGACCGACGCCATGGGCAACTCGATCCAGCCCAGGCGTTGCCGGCGCCCGAGTCCCATGACGGTGGCCATGTCCACGAGCTGCGGGTCGAGGCTGATGATGCCCGCGTACGTGTTGCGGACGATCGGCAGGAGCGCGTACAGACACAACGCGACCAGCGCCGGGACCGTGCCGATGCCGAAGAGCGGGATCATGAACGACAGCAGGGCCAGCGCGGGGATCGTCTGGAGCACGCCGACGCCCATCAGCTCGAGCTGTCCCAGACGCGGATAGCGAGCCGCGAGGACGCCGAGCGGAACGCCGAGGGCGACGGCGACCGCCAGCGAGACTGCGACGAGGGCCAGGTGCTCCAGCGTGAGCCGGCCGAGCTCGCGGCGGAGCTGCGGTCCGGCGCGCCCCGGAGCCGGGCGGCCGAGAAACGTCGCCGCCGCCGCGGCGAACGGTCGCCCGTCCAGATCGACGAGCGCGTTCAGCCGCGCCATGGTGTTGCCGTCGATCCGGCCGACGAGTTGCCGCTCGAGCGCGGCCCAGGTCCTCGGAAGGCGCTCCGCGAGCGAGCGCCGCGCGAACAGCACGGCCTGGTAGGCCGGGAAGAACCCGAGGTCGTCGGCCAGAACGACCAGGTCCGCGCGCGCGAGCCGGCCGTCGGTGGAAAAGATGTCGATCAGGTCGACCCGTCCGCTCGCGAGCGCCTGGTACGTGAGCGCATGCTCCATGATGCGGACGTCGGCGAGCTGGAGCCCGTAGGCGCGACGGAGGCCGGGCCAGCCGTCCTCGCGCTCGAGAAACCCCGGGTCGAACGCCGCCCGCAGCTCGGGGTGCCGGCGCAGATCGCTGATGGCGCGCAGTCCGAGCCGCTCTGCGGTGTCGCGGCGGACCGCGAGCGCGTACGTGTTGTCGAATCCCAGCGGGTCGCTGATGGTGAGCCCGAGCGGCCCGAGGCGCGCGCGGAGCGCCTCGACCGTGGTCACGGACGGATCCTTGAGGATGGCCCGGCTGATCGTTCCCGTGTACTCGGGATACAGGTCGAGGTCGCCGGCGGCCAGCGCGCCATACACGATGCCGGTCCCGCCGAGGCCGAGCTTGCGTTCCGCCTTCGCCTCGCCGACCTGCTCCACGGTCTGGGCCACGATCTCGGCCAGCACGTAGTTCTCGGTGAACGACTTCGACCCCACGCGCACCGGTTGCGCCACGGCGTGGGCGTCGAGGCCGACGGGCAGCATGACCGCGGCGAGGATCACCACGATGGCGGTGACGCGGCCGGAGGACGCCGCCATCTCAGAGCGACGCCGTCATCTCGGGTGGCGGCGCCTGGGCGCGCAGGAACTCGGCGACGAACGGCTCGGCGGGCCGGCGCGCGAGGTCGGCGAAGCTGCCCTGCTGTACCACGCGGCCGTTGTTGAGCAGGCTGATCGTCGAGCCGAGCAGGAACGCCTCCCGGATGTCGTGGGTCACCAGCACCACGGTCTTGCCGAGCTCGCGGAAGATCCGGCCGAGATCGGTCTGGAGCGCCGCGCGCGTGATCGGGTCCAGCGCGCCGAGCGGCTCGTCGAGGAGGAGCACGGGCGGGTCGAGCATCAGCGCGCGCATCAGACCCACGCGCTGGCGCTGGCCGCCGCTGAGCTGCGCCGGATACTGCTGGAGCAGGTGCTCCTCGAGCCCGACCAGCTCGGCCAGCATCGCCAGCCGCGCCCTCATGGCTGGGGTCGCCCACCCCCGGGCGCGCGCGGGCAGCGCCGCGTTGTGGGCCGCCGTCAGATGCGGATAGAGGGCGCCCTCCTGCACGACGTAACCGACGCGCCGGGCCAGCTCGAGCCGCCCCTCGGGGGTGACGCGGATGCCGTCGACGATGACCTCGCCGCTGTCGGGCCAGAGCAGGCCGAGGATGAGACGCAGGATCGTCGATTTACCGGAGCCGCTGGAGCCGAGGAGAACGTGGGTCGTGCCGCGCTCGACCGCCAGCGAGACGTGGTCGACCGCGGCGCGGGCGCCGAATGTCCTGGTCACGTCGCGGAAGACGATCAGCCGCGTAGCCTCGACGCCCACCGAGCCCGATCGTGCCACGTCGCCGAGCCGAGCGTCAACAGCGCGTGGGCGCGGTGAGCGGCGTGGCTGGAATCCGGCCTTGACAGCACGCGGGACTCACGTTACGCAGAAACATCCGGTCTCGTCGACCATGGCCAGTTGGGCACAGGAGGAACGGCAATGAAGCCAGGATCGAGCATGGGCAGGCGCACATTCCTGAGAACCGGCGTGGCCGGCGCGGCCGCACTGGCGAGCCCGGCGATCGTCACCCGCGCCTGGGCGCAGGGCGCGGGGCCGATCCGCATCGGCGTTCCGACCGCGATCACCGGCACCTGGGCGGCGCTCGGCGAGCAGGTGGTGCGGACGTGCAAGCTCGTGGCCAAGGAAGTGGACGAGCGCGGTGGCATTCTCGGCCGCAAGGTCGAGTTCATCTTCGACGACACGCAGGGGAACCCGGCGAACTGCGTCCGCAAGGCGCAGGAGATGGTCGAGCGCCACAAGGTGAATCTGTTCACCGGCATCATGGCCTCCTCGGAGGCGCTGGCGGTCACCGCCAAGCTCGCCGAGTGGAATGCGTTCTTCATCTCGAGCATCAACGGGGCGGGGGAGCTCACGGCCGAGAAGTACGTGCCGAACTTCTTCCGCGCCAACACCTCCGGCCCCATGGGGGCCCGGACGATCGCGCTCTACCTCAAGGACGCGCCGGAGAAGACGTTCTACGCCATCGGGCTCGACTACGCGTGGGGCCACTCGAGTGTGGGCGTGTTCGAGAAGGAGATCCAGCGCGCCGGCAAGGAGTTCACCGGCAAGGTGTTCGCGCCGACCGGGACCAAGGACTACTCCACGTACATCACCAAGATCCGCCAGGTGAACCCCGCCGGGCTGTACGTGGCGATGACCGGCGACGACGCCACCGCCTTCTACCAGCAGGCCGCGCAGTTCAAGCTCGGCGAGAAGGTGCAGATGGTGACCGAGCTCGTCGACATCCTGAATCTGAAGCCGGGCGGGGAGGCGATGCTCGGCCTCATCGGGTCGACCCGCTACAGCTTCACGTACGACTCACCGGAGAACAAGGCGTTCGTCCGGCGCTTCGAGGCCGAGCTGAAGCAGGTGCCCGACACCTTCGACGGCGAGCAGTACCAGGCGCTCCAGGTGCTCTTCCGCGCGATCGAGAAGGCCCGGAGCACGGATACCGCGCCGCTGATCAAGGCCATGGAAGGCCTCGAGGTGACGAGCGTGAAGGGCAAGCTCGTGATGCGCGAGTGCGACCACCAGGCGAGCCAGCAGGGCTTCGTGGTCAAGGCAGTCAGGCGCGCCGGCACCCCGCACCCCATTCCCGAGGTGATCAAGACCTACCCGGCCGACCAGGTCACGCCGCCCTGCCGAAAGTCGTCGTATGGCTAACCTGGCTGATACGTGAGACGGACAGCCCCCACCCTGCTGGAGCGGGAGGGGGAGCCAGAGTTCCCTCTCCCCCGTCGAGGGGGAGAGGGAAGGGTGAGGGGCATGCATCCGTGACTGACGCGCGCTAGACTCGCCGCCGGCGTGGGCTGGCCCCCATGAGCTTTGCATCCTTCCTGGTCACCCAGGCGCTCAACGCGCTCGCGCTCTCCGCGCTGCTCTTCTTCATCTCGGTCGGGCTCACGCTGATCTTCGGGATCATGCGCATCATCAACTTCGCCCACGGGGCGCTGTACATGCTGGGGGCGTACGCGGGCTACTCGCTCGTGCTGTCGACGGGCAGCTACTGGGCGGCCCTCGCGCTCGCGCCCGTGCTCGTGGGCGGAGTGGGCGTCGGCGTCGAGCGCGTGCTCTTGCGCCCGCTGTATCGGCGGGAGCACGGGGCGTTCTTGCTGGTCACGTTCGGCCTGGCTCTGGTGATCGCGGAAGCCATCCGGCTCGGCTGGGGCCCGACGCCGCGGCGGTTTCCGGTTCCGCCGATCCTGGCGGGCTCGGTCACCATCCTGGGTGACCCGTTCCCCACGTACCGCCTCTTCCTGGCGGCCTTCGGCTGCCTGATGGTGCTGGCCCTCTGGCAGTTCCTGGAGCGCACGCGGCTCGGCCTGCTGGTGCGCGCCACCGCCCAGAACGCCGAGATGGTGCACGCGCTGGGCGTCAACGTGGACTGGATCCGCGCGGGCGTGTTCGGGCTCGGCTGCGGCCTGGCCGCCCTGGGCGGCGTGCTGGCGGTGCCGCTGGTGACGGCGTACCTCGGCCTCGGGGTGAGCGTGGTCGTCGAGGCGTTCGTCATCGTGATCATCGGCGGCATGGGGAGCTTCGTCGGCTCCGTGGTCGGCAGCCTGCTGATCGGGTTCGTGCAGACGTTCGGCAACTTCTATCTGCCGGACCTCGCGCTGGCCGCCATCTATCTCGCGATGCTGGCGGTGCTCGTGCTCCGGCCGCGGGGGCTGTTCGGGCACGAGGAGTGAACGTGCGCTCGCGGGTCGCCGCCCCGCTCGCTGCCCTCGCCGTCGCGCCGTGGCTCCTCCCGGCGTTCGTGGTCACCTCGTTGACCGAGGTCCTGATCCTCGGCCTGTTCGCGATGAGCCTCGATCTCCTCGTGGGCTACACGGGGCTCGACTCGTTCGGGCACGCGGCCGCCTATGGACTCGGGGCCTACGGCGCGTCGCTGCTCCTGCTGCATGCCGGTCTCTCGCTCCCGGTCGCGGTGCTCGCGGCCGCTGCGCTCACCGCGCTGGTGGCGGTCCCGATGGGCTGGATCTGCACGCGGGCGACCGGTGTCTCGTTCGCGATGCTCACGCTGGCCTTCGCCCAGCTCCTGTACGCGATCGCCTACCGCTGGCAGAGCGTGACCGGCGGGTCGGACGGGCTGGCGGGGGTGCCCCGGACGCCCGGCCCCTTCGGGATCACGTGGTTCACCTCGCGCGCCGGGTTCTACTACCTCGTGGCCGCGTGCCTCGTCCTCGCGTTCGCGTTCTGCCGGAGCTTCGTCGCCTCACCCGTCGGGACCACGCTCCTCGCGATCCGCGAGAACGAGATGAAGGCCGATGCCCTCGGCTACAATCCACGCGCGTACAAGATCGCCGTGTTCGTGGTGGCCGCATTCTTCGGCGGGCTCGCGGGCGCGCTCTACGCGCCGTTCGCCGGCTTTGCCTCGCCGGATCTCTTCTTCTGGATCCTGTCGGGGCAGGTGCTGGTCATGGTGATCGTGGGTGGGGCCGGCTCGCTCGTCGGCCCCGTCCTGGGGGCGGCGGTGTTCCTGCTGCTCGAGAACTATCTCAGCACCCTCACCAACTCGTGGGCGCTCATCCTCGGGAGCCTGTTCATCGCCTTCGTGATCTTCGTGCCCGAGGGGCTGTGGGGGATGGTGCGACGGCGGATCGCCGCCGGCGCCCGCCCGGCGCCACCGCTCGTGGAGACCGACAGTGGCCGCGGCGTACCTTGAGTGCCGGGGGGTGACCCGCCACTTCGGAGCGGTCGCCGCGCTGACGGACGTGACCATGACCGTGGCCCAGGGAGAGATCCGCGCCGTCATCGGCCCGAACGGCGCCGGCAAATCCACGCTGTTCAACGTGATCGCGGGCGTGCTCAGGCCCTCGGCCGGCAGCGTGCGGCTGCGCGATGAGCTCCTGACCGGCCTGCCTCCGTACGCGGTGTGCGCCCGCGGGCTGTCGCGCACCTTCCAGCTCACCAGGCTGTTCCCGCGACTCACCGCGCTGGAGAACGTGCGGCTCGCCGCCCAGGCGCGGGCGGCGCATCGCTGGCGCCTCCTCGGCGGCGCGCGCACCACCGCCGAGACCACGAGGCTGGCCAGGCACTGGCTGGAGCGGCTGCATCTCGGGCACGTGAGCTGCGCGCCCGCGGGGCTCCTGTCCCACGGTGATCAGCGACTGCTGGAGGTCGCGATGGCGCTCGCGCAGCAGCCGGAAGTGCTCCTCCTCGACGAGCCGACGCAAGGGCTCTCGATCGACGAGACGGCGCGCACGGTCGATCTCCTCCGCGAGTGCCTCTCCGACGGCCGGTTGACCGTGCTGCTCGTCGAGCACGACATGGAAGTGGTCTTCTCGCTGGCCCGCCGGATCACCGTGCTGCACCAGGGCCGCGTGATCGCCGACGGGCCACCGGAGGCGGTGCGGACCAACGCCGCGGCGCAGGCCGCGTATCTCGGCGGGCTCGACTGACATGCTGCGGGTCGAGGGGCTGCACGCATACTACGGCCCGAGCCACGTGCTCCAGGGCGTCTCGCTGGAAGTGCCGGAGGGCGGCGTGGCCGGTTTGCTGGGCCGCAACGGCGTCGGCAAGACCACCACGTTGCGGGCCATCATGGGCCTGACCACGTCGCGACAGGGACACGTCTCGATCGGCACCGATGACATCACGGGCTGGGCGCCTCACCTGGTGGCGCGGGCGGGCGTCGCCTACGTGCCGGAAGGCCGGCAGATCTTTCCGGCGCTGACCGCCGTGGAGAACATCCGCGTCGCCGAGCGCCGGCCGGCGCAACGCTGGCCGCTGGCCCGGCTGCTCGAGCTCTTTCCGGCGCTCCGCCCGCGCCTCGGCCACCGCGGCCGGCAGCTCTCCGGCGGCGAGCAGCAGATGCTCGCCATCGCGCGCGCCCTGGCCTCCGATCCCCGCGTGCTCCTGCTCGACGAGCCCTCGCAGGGCCTGGCCCCGCTGGTCGTGCGCGAGCTGGCCCGCGTCATCCGCGCCCTGGCCGCGGAGGGCGTCACGGTGCTCCTGGTCGAGCAGAACCTCAAGCTCGCCGAGCTCGTGGCCAGCCGCCTGTTCATCATGGTCAAGGGCCGCGTGGTCTACGATGCGACGCCCGAGCGCTTCCGCGAGGAAGAGCCCACCATCCGCACCCGCTACCTCACGCTGTAGCCCCCGGGGTCAGGCTTTGACTTCTTAACAATTTGCGGGCCTCGGCAGAAATGTTTAGAAGTAAAAGCCTGACCCCAAGAACTGGAGGAGGAACGCATGAAGTTCGAGACGCGATTGACGCCGGAGCTGGTGGAGCGGTACACGCGGTCGGGGCACTGGGGGACGGAGACGTTCTATGAGGTGATCGCGCGGCGGGCGGCGGAGCATCCGGAGCGGGAGGCGATCGTGGATCATCGCGATCCCGTGACGTACGGGGAGCTCGAGCGGCGGGTCGACCGGGTGGCGGCGGCCTTCCAGCAGCTCGGGATCGGGGCGGGGGATGTCGTGACCATCCAGCTGCCGAACTGGGCGGAGTTCGCGTACGTGTTCTTCGCGCTGGAGCGGCTCGGGGCCATCGCGAATCAGATCGGGCCGGACTTCCGCAGCCGCGAGGTGGAGTACATCCTGCGCTTCTCGGAGAGCCGGGCGTTCGTGTGCCCGGCCTCGTTCAAGGACTTCGACTACGTCGGGATGATCCAGCAGCTCCGCCCCTCGCTCCCGGAGCTCACGACCGTCTGCGTGCTCGGCGGCCCCGGCGCCCCCAGCACGGCCTCGCTCGACGAGATGATCTACGGCTCGAGCCCGCTGCCGCCGCTGGGGCCCGTCCGGATGAGCGCCAACGACGTGATGCGCATGGCGTTCACGTCGGGCACCACTGGCAACCCGAAGGGCGTCACGCACAGCTTCAACACGACGCTGCCGGCCTGCCGGATCCTGAACACGGCGATGGAGGTGACGGACCGCGACGTGTTCCTGGTCTATCTCCCGCTCGGGCTCAACTGGGGCTATCTCACGCTGTTGCAGTCGATCATGGCGGGCGCCCGCGCCGTGCTCCTGGATCGGTTCAGCGCGCGCGCGGCGCTGGCCGCCATCGAGCGGGAGCGCGTCACGTTCATTCCGAGCGCGCCGGCCTCGATCATCGCGATGCTGAACGACCCGGAGCTCGAGCGGTTCGATCTCCGCTCGCTGCGCGTCGTGATCACCGGCGGCGCCTCGTGCCCGATCGAGACGATCCGCGCGTTCCGGGCCCGGATGCCGGGCCACTTGATCGAGCTCTACGGCATGCTGGAGACGGGATTCCATTCGTTCACGCGGCTGACCGACGATCCGGAGGCGGTCACCGGCACCATCGGCAAGGCCGCGGCCGGCCTGGGCCTGCGGTTGATCGATCAGGAAGGGCGCGACGTGCCGCCCGGCGCCGAGGGCGAGATCGCGGCCGAGGGGCCGTCGGTGCATCTCGGCTATCACAAGAACCCGGCCGCCGATGCCGAGCTGTTCACGGCCGACGGATGGTTCCGGACCGGGGACCTCGGGCAGTTCGACAGCGCCGGCAACGTGAAGATCGTCGGGCGCCTGAAGGAGATGATCAACCGGGGGGGCAAGAAGTTCTTCCCGCGTGAGATCGAGGAGATCCTCTACACGCATCCGAAGATCATCCACGCGGCGATCGTCGGCGTGCCCGATCCGCGGCTGGGCGAGCGCAACTGTCTCTGCGTCATTCCCCGGCCGGGCGCGACGCTGTCGCTGGAGGAGGTGGTGGCGTTCCTGCGCGACGGCATCGCCACCTACAAGCTCCCGGAGGAGATCGAGATCTTCGACGAGTTTCCTTTCACGCCCAGCGGCAAGATCCAGCGCCATGCGCTGACCCGGCAGGTGCTCTCGCGGCGCGGCGAGACAGCCGGCCGCTGAGCGCCGGCGGGCGGAACGCATGCGAATCCTCGACATGCACTCCCACTGGGGGACACGTCGGGGGTATCCGTTCCAGACTCCGGAAGAGCTCGTGCAGCAGGAGAGGGTGTTCCGTTCGACCCCGCGCGACGTCACCGTGGCCGAGATGGCCGAGCACTTCCGGCGCATGAGCGTGCAGGTGATGCTGGATCTCGGCGTGCGCGCGCCCGCGCCGATCGAGGAGGTCCGCGCGCTGCGGGACACCGGAGGACATCGCGAACGTCGTCGCGCTGCTGGTCTCACCCCGCGGATCCTTCGTGACCGGCACGACGATTCAGATCGACGGGGGTCTCGGCGACGTCTGCTGTGAGCCGCCCTCACCCCGCCGCCCCTCACCCTGCCCTCTCCCCAGAGGGGAGAGGGAGAAACAGGCGGAGAAACAGGCGTGCTAGACTCCGCACGGGGATGCGGCGCTCGAGTCCTCGTCTTCGGCGTCATGCGCGGCTCGTTGTCGGCGCCTGCTCGTTGCTGGGCGTGCTCCTGCTGTGGCAGATGGCGACGGCGTGGTTCGGCTGGATCAAGCCGTTGTTCCTGGCCTCGCCCGCCACACTGTGGGATGCCTTCGTCACGAGCTTGCGGGAGTCGTACGGCGGGGCGACGCTGCCCGAGCACGTGCTGGTCAGCCTACAGGAAGTGCTGGCCGGCTTCGTGGGGGGCGTTGCCGTGGGCGTGCCGCTCGGGGTCGCGATGGGCTGGTCGCCGACGGTGGGCCGCACGATGAGCCCGTTCTTCAACACCGTGCGCCAGGTGCCGCCGCTGGCCTGGGTCCCGCTCGCGGTCGTGTGGTTCGGCATTGGCTTCGCCCCGAAGGCCTTCGTGATCTTCATCGCCGCGGTCGTGCCGAGCACGATCAACGCCTTCGTCGGCGTGCGCATGGTGGACCGCGATCTGCTGAACGCCGCGCGGGTGTTCGGCGCGGGCGGGTGGCGCCTGGTCCGGCAGGCCGTCGTGCCCTCGGCGGCGCCGCTGATCTTCACCGGGATCCGCCTCTCGCTCCAGATCTCATGGACGACCGTCGTCGCCGCCGAGCTGCTGGCCTCGAGCGCCGGGCTCGGCTTCATGATGGTCAACGCGAGCCGCAACCTGCAACCCGAGTTCATCATGCTCTCGATGGCGATGATCGGGCTGCTGGGCGCGCTGATGACGCAGGCCCTCGAGCGACTGCAACGCCGGCTGATCTCCTGGGAGGAGCCGCCGCGTGAATAGACGCGTGCTGCGCGCGCTGCCGCTCGGCGTCGTCCCGTTCCTCGCCCTCTTCGTGCTCTGGGACCTGGCGGTGGTGACCGGTTGGGCGCCCGAGTCGCACATCCCGCGCCCCTGGAAGGTGATCAGCACGTTCTTCGAGCAGCTGGTCGTGCCCTTCGCCGGCAACACGTTGCTCGTGGATGCGGCGACCAGCCTGGGCCGGTGGGCCGGCGGCTTCGCCATCGGAGCGGTGATCGCGATCCCGCTCGGACTCGTCATGGCCTGGGTGCGCCCGGTGGACTACGTGGTCTCGCCCGTGTTCGAGGTGCTGCGCTTCATCCCGCCGCTCGCGTGGGTGCCGTTCGCGATCCTGTGGTTCGGCATCGGCGCGCCGGCCTCGGCGTTCGTGATCGTGACCGGCGTCCTGCCGCCGATCCTGATCAACACCTACTTCGGCGCGCGCGCGGTGCCCCGGGCGTTCATCGACGCCGCCCGGACGCTGGCCACCCCCGCCCACCGCATGTTCCTCGAGGTGCTCATGCCGGCGGCGCTCCCGGTGATCGTCGGCGGCATCCGGCTCGGCGCGGGGCTCGGCTGGATGTCGTTGATCGGCTCCGAGCTGATCGCGGTGCGTTCCGGCCTCGGCTACAAGATCGTGATCGGGATGCAGACGTTCCGGCCCGAGTACGTGATCTCGGGCATGGTGGCGATCGGGCTCATCGGCTTCGCGATCGACGTGACGACGCGGCGGCTCGAGCACCGCATGCTGCTGCGGCTGGGACAGACCGCGTGATGGGGGCGCCGGCATGAGCTCCGTCGAGTTCCGCTCGGTCCAGAAGCGCTTCCCCGTCGGCGACGGCGAGCTCACGGCGCTCGACGGTATCTCCCACGTCGTGCCCGGGGACAACTTCGCGGTGATCGTGGGACCCTCCGGCTGCGGCAAGTCGACCCTGCTGCACATGGTGGCTGGCCTGGAGCAGCCCTCGGCGGGCGAGATCCTGGTGGGGGGCCAGCCGGTCGCCGGTCCGGCGCCCGACCGCGCGGTGGTCTTCCAGAAGTTCGCGCTGTTCCCGTGGAAGACGGCGCGGGAGAACATCGCGTTCGGGCTCAGGAACCTCCGCGTGCCGCCGGCCGAGCGCGAGGCGACCGTCCATCACTACCTCGAGCTGATGGGCCTGCAGGGCTTCGGCGATCGTTTCCCGCACCAGCTCTCCGGCGGGATGCAGCAGCGGGTCGCCATCGCGCGCGCCTATGCCGTGCGGCCGCGCGTGCTCCTGATGGACGAGCCCTTCGCCGCGCTCGACGCGCAGCTGCGCGTGGTGCTGCAGGAAAATCTCGTGCAGCTCTGGACGCGCGAGGGCGGCACCGTGCTGTTCATCACGCACAGCGTGGACGAGGCGGTGTACCTCGCCGACGACCTCATCGTGATGACCCGGCGGCCCGGACGCGTCAAGCGCGTGTTCGATCTGCGGGAGGTGAATGCGCGGCTCGGCTGGCGCAAGCGGCCGATCGAGGACGTGATGCAGGACCCGGACTATCTCAACCTCAAGGCGGAGGTGTGGCGCCATATCAAGGAAGAGCTGGCCCAGTGACCCCAACCAGATCGGAGGCAGCCCAATGACCACCATTCGCACGCTCCTGATGGCGATCGGCGCCCTCGCCGCGCTGCTCGCCGTGGCGCCCGCGTCGGCCCAGCAGCTCAGCACGATCCGCGTGAGCTACCAGCCGAACAACTACTGGGCGCTGCCGTTCTATGTCGCGACCGAGAAGAACATCTGGGCGACCGAGGGCCTCAAGCCGGAGTTCTCGACGTTTCCCTCGGGCGCGCCGCAGGTCACCGCGGGCGCCACCGATGCGTGGGATGTGGGCGGCGTCGGCTCGGCGCCGGCGCTCGCCGGCGCGGCGCGCTACGGGCTGCTGACGATCGGCATCACCAACGACGAGTCGGCCACCAACGCGGTCATGATCCGCGGCGATGCGCGGAAGACGTGGCTCAAGGACCCGGCCAAGGACATCAAGGGCAAGACCGCGCTCGTGACCACGACGTCGACCGGCGAGTACGTGCTGCTCTCGTACTTGAAGTCGATCGGGCTCACCAAGACCGACGTGAAGATCGTCCCCATGGACCAGTCGCTCATCGTCTCCTCGCTCGCCGGCACCACGGGCGACCTGTTCGTGCTGTGGGCGCCGAACATCTACACCGTGATGGCGCGCGGCGCCGAGATGCTCGCCAACGGCAAGACGGCGGGGGTGACGGTGCCGGGCGCGCTCGTGGCCACTCCCAAGTTCGCGAAGGAGAAGCCCGAGCTGGTTGCGAAGTTCCTGCGCGTGTACTTCAAGGCCATCGAGTGGCAGAAGGCGAACCACGCCGAGGCCGTGGACATGCTGCAGAAGTTCAACCAGCAGGGCGGGGTGGTGCTCGACAAGAAGTGGTTCGAGGAGGAGTTCAAGACGCGGCCGGTATGGACGATCCCGGGTCAGCTGGAGCTGCTGGCCCGCAAGGACGGCAAGCCGAGCACCGTCGACACCTGGTTCTCGGCCGTCGGCGACTACTTCATCGCGGCCGGCACGCTGAAGGAGAAACCGGACACCGCGAAATTCATCACGGACGAGTACATGCGTATGGCCGCCGCCGGCCTGCGCCGGTAGGAGTGTTCGGGGACGGCCGCTCGCTGTTCTTCCGGGTGCTGGCCCGGCCGATCCCGTCCGCTTCAGCCGGAGGGAAATCGTGAAGATCACCTTCGCGCTGCCCGCCGGCCTCGCGGTCGAATGGGACTGGAACGAGAATCCGATGCGGGACGGGCTGCTGCGTGACGGCTTCGACGTCCACGTGGGGACGGTGGCGCTGCCGGCCGGCCCGGGCCTGGGTGTCGAGCTGGACGAGGCGGCGTTCACGCGCTGGCGGGTGGCTCCGTGAGGCGCGAGGGATGGCTGCCGCGGGTGGTCATGCTGGCCGGGCCGTGGCTGTTCGTCGTCATGCTCTGGTACGCCGTGCGGGAGTCGGGCCTCGTGAAGAGCGAGCTCGTACCCTCGCCGGCGCAGGTGCTCGGGCAGTTCTGGCGGATGCTGACGACGCAGCGGCTCTGGCTCGACATGTACATGTCGTTTCAGCGCGTGGTGCTGGGCGTGGCCTTCGGCATCGTCTGTGCGGTGCCCGTCGGCTTCCTCCTGGGTTGGTACCGCCCGGTGCGGCTGCTCGTGGATCCGCTCATCAACTTCTTCCGCGCCTTGCCGCCGATCGCGCTCATCCCGCTCGTGATCGTCTACTTCGGCATCGATGAGCCGGCCAAGGTCGTGATTCTCTTCTACGCGTCCTTCTTCGCCGGCGTGATCGTGATGTACGAGGGCATCGTGCAGATCAATCCGCTGTTCATCCGCGCCGCGCGGACGCTCGGCGCCACCGACGGGGAGATCTTCTGGCGTGTCGTGATCCCGCTGGCGGTGCCGCACATGCTGACCGCGCTTCGGGTGTCGCTCGGTGTGGCCTGGGCGACGCTCGTCGCCTCGGAGCTGATCGCCGCCCAGCGGGGGCTCGGCGCCGTGATCCAGAACGCCTCCAACTACTTCCAGATCGACATCATCTACATGGGCATCGTGTGCATCGGGCTGATCGCGCTCGCCATGGACCGCTGCTTGCGCTCGGCCACCGCGCGGCTCGTGCAGTGGCAGGAGCGGATCACCACGTGAGTGACGGCACGGCGATGAGCAGGCGGACCGAGCCCGAGCGGATCGTGCTCGACCACGTCTCCAAGGATTTCCCCACCGCCTCGGGCGTCCTGCACGCCGTCGAGGACGTCTCGTTCGGCCTCGGAGAAGGGCAGTTCGTCTCGCTGGTCGGGCCGTCCGGATGCGGCAAGACCACGCTGCTGGCCATGATCGCGGGCTTCACCCGCCCCACACGCGGGAGCGTCACGCTCGACGGCCGGCCGATCATCGGGCCCGGACCGGATCGGGGGGTGATCTTCCAGGAGTATGCGGTGTTCCCGTGGCTCGACGTCCATGACAACATCGCGTTCGGGCTCACGCTGCGCGCCAACCGCACGGCGCCGCCCGAGCGGGAGGCGGTCGTGGACCGCTACCTCCAGCTCATGGGACTGAAGGGATTCGAGGCCGCGTACCCGAAGACGCTGTCGGGTGGCATGAAGCAGCGCGTGGCGCTCGCGCGCGCGTACGCCGTGAACTCGCCGTTTCTCTTGATGGACGAGCCGTTCGGGGCACTCGACGCGCAGACCCGCAGCGCCATGCAGGATCTGCTGCTCGAGGTGCTCGAGCAGGAGAACAAGACGGTGCTGTTCATCACCCATTCCGTGGAGGAGGCGCTCTATCTGTCTTCCCGGATCGTCGTCATCACGGCGCGCCCCGCGCGCATCCGACACACGGTCACCGTGCCGTTCCCGTACCCGCGCCGGCAGGAGCTCCATCGCGCGCCCGAGTTCCTCGACCTGCGGGACGAGGTGCACGCCCTGGTCATGCGGGAGTACGCGGTCCAGGAGCGGCAACGCGAGAGCGGCCCCTCACTCTAATCACGCAAAGGAGCGTTGCATGACCATCAACCGACGCAGCTTCCTGAAGCAGATGGGGCTCGGATCGACCGCGCTCGCCCTCACCCCCTCACGGGTCCGGGCGCAGGCGATGACCAAGATCCGCCTCGGGTACTTGCACACCCTCGCCGTGGATGGACAGATCTGGCTGGCCGATTCGATGGGCACCTGGAAGAAGGAAGGCCTCGACATCGAGTTTCGCGAGTTCACCACCGGGATCGAGCTGTTCCAGGCGCTGATCGGCAACAGCATCGACGTGCTGGCCACGGGTGCCGTCATCTCGAACTTCCCCGCGCGCGGGCAGGGCAAGGCGTTTCTGATCAACAACATCGAGTGGGCGACGGCGCAGCTCTGGGTGCACCCGCAGCAGGGGGTCAACACCATCCAGGATCTGAAGGGCAAGAAGATCTCGACCACGAGAGGGACGACGGCGCACGTCTTCCTGCACCGCGCGCTCAAGAGCGCGGGCCTCGACTCCACCAAGGACGTCGAGATCGTCAACCAGCGCATGTCCGAGGCGGTGACCTCGTTCATCGCGGGCGCGGTGCCGGCGGTGGCGCTCTGGGTGCCGTTCAACATCGCGGTGAAAGGCAAGGTGCCGACGGCCAAGATGCTGGTCGACGCCTCCGCCTACTATCCGGAGGCCGCGATCATCGGCGGCTGGGCCGCCCGCAACGAGCTCTACGACACGAACAAGGAGCTGTTGAAGAAGATCATCCGCGCCTGGGTCCCGGCCAACGACTTCCTGGTGAAGAAGTCCGAGGAAGCGATTCCGCTGCTCCAGAAGACCCGCTACCAGAACGTGCCCATCGACGACCTTTGGGCGCAGTACCGCGCGCAGAAGGTCTTCACGGCCGAGGAGTGGGTGACGCTGTACCGCGACGGCACCGTGGCCAAATGGCTCAACCAGGTCACCAACTTCAACGTGGAGGTGGGGGCGTTCACCAACCCGGTGCCGGCGGAGAAATACTTCGACCAGAGCCTGTACCTGGAAGTGGTCGCCGGGAAGAAGTAGCCGGGGTGACCAGCAGACCAACGCCCCTCACCCTGCCCTCTCCCCAGAGGGGAGAGGGAACGGGAGGATCGCCCCCCTCCCCGGAGGGCAGAGGGAACTCGATCAGCGGTGGGCTGTCGCCGGGAGGATCGCGGACTTGGCGAGGGAGGCGGGGTTGCGGCGGGTCCAGCGTCCGGCGTCGACGGCGGTGAGGAAGTCCAGCAGCATGCGGTTGAATGCGTCCGGCTCCTCCAGGTTGATGGTGTGCCCCGTCTTGGGCATGACCACGAGCCCGGCGGTCGGGATCTTGCGCTTCATGAAGATGCCGGGCTCGAGGCACGGCTCGTCCTCGTCGCCGGTGACGACCAGCGTGGGCACCTCGAGCCTCTCGAGGCGGCTCTCGAGCTCGAACACCGACGGCCGCGTCATCTGCACGCCGCGCAGGGTGAGGGCGCGCCCCGTCGCCGAGCCGCCGGCGAGCTGCTCGTGGAACTCCTGCCAGCCCGCCGGGTCCTTGTCCATGAACTGCACGCGTGCCGGCCCCCTCGCGTAGAGGTCCGCGACGGCCGGCATGCCCTCGGTCTCGAGCCGTCGCGCGACGTCCTGGGAGTCGCTCCTGAACGCCGTGCGCTCGCCCGCCACGCTGCCGTAGCCGCAGCCCGCGACCGTCAGGGACAGCGCGCGCTCCGGATAGGTCAACCCGAAGATGAGCGTGGCGTAGCCGCCCATCGAAAGCCCGCAGAGGTGGGCGCGCTCGAGGCCGAGGTGATCCAGGATCCCCTTGATGTCGTCCACGGCGCGCTGCTGCGAATACGCCGCGGGATCGGTCGGCACGTCGGAGGGCGGATAGCCGCGCGCGTTGAACGGGAGGCAGCGGTAGCGTCGCGCGAAGAAGCGGACTTGCGGCTGCCAGCTGCGGGCGTCGCCGGCGAACTCGTGAACGAACACGAGCGCCGTCCCGCGGCCGCTCTCCTCGTAGTGAAGCTTGACGCCGTCGACCAGGGCCATCGGCATGTCAGGTCACCTCGCTGGCTGTCATGGTGCGGGTTCGAGGTGGGATTATCGCACGGGCGCGCGCGTCTGCATCGGGCAGAGCATCGGGCAGGGCTCGACAACGCGACCGCCGCCGCTTACTCTGGGGACCCACGGCGCGGCCCGCGCGCGGGCCGGGAGGAGCAAACGGGATGCTGGCCATCGTCGCGAAGATCACGGTGAAACCCGGCCTGGACCAGGCGTTCGAGGCGGTGGCCAAGGAGCTCGTGACCCAGGTGCGCGCGCACGAGCCGGGCTGCACGCTCTACAGGCTGACGCGACCGGACACGCCGAACACGTACGTCTTCGTCGAGTGCTATGTCGACCAGGCCGCGGTGGAGGCGCACCGCGCCAGCGACTATTTCAAGACGCTCGGTCGCAAGATGGGGGAGTTCATGGAGGGGCGCGCGGAAGTCATGCGCCTCTCGGAGGTGCAGTAGGCGAACGCTTACGGTTGGACGAAGGGAGGCCCGTGAAGATCACCGACGTGACGCTCACGCTGTTCGCCTGGGATGACATCCCGACCACCACCTATGGCCGGCATACCGGGAAGTTCGGAGGGAAGAGCCAGCTCGGCCTGCTCGCGATCCAGACCGACGAGGGCGTGGTCGGCCATGCGTTCCTGGGCTCGGCCATGCGCGGCGCGCACCTGGACGGCCAGTCGCTGGTGACGGCGCTCAAGCCCGTCGTGATGGGGCAGGATCCGCTCGAGCGCGAGCGCCTCTACCAGGGTCTGATGGCGCGAACGCGCCAGACCACGCTCCGCGCGATCGGCGCCGTCGACGTGGCACTGTGGGACATCGCCGGGAAGGCGGCGGGGCAGCCGATCCATCGCCTGCTCGGCTCCTACCGCGACCGCGTGCCGGCGTACGCGAGCTCGGCGGTGCTCGCCACGCGCCAGGCGTACTCGGAGGAGGCGGCTCGATTCAAGTCGGACGGCTGGACGGCGTACAAGATCCACCCGCCGACGGAGCCGAAGCTGGACATCGAGGTCGTCGAGGCGGTGCGCGGGGTGGTGGGCGATGCGTTCACGTTGATGCTCGACTCGACGTGGGCCTACGACTACCCCACCGCGCTCCGCGTCGGCCGCGCGATCCAGGAGCTCGGGTACTACTGGTACGAGGACCCGCTCGCGGACGACGACATCTACAACTACGTCAAGTTGAAACAGCATCTCCACATCCCGATCCTCGCGACCGAGTACTCACCCGGCGGGTTCACCGCCTACGCGCCCTGGCTGGTCGCGCGGGCGACCGACTTCCTGCGCGGCGACGTGGCCGTCAAGGGCGGCATCACGGCGCTGGTCAAGACGGCCCATCTGGCCGAGGGTTTTCACCTCAACTTCGAGATCCACCACGGCGGCAACTCGCTGAACAACGTCGCCAACCTGCACGTGACCATGGCCATCAAGAACTGCGAGTTCTTCGAGGTGCTGCTGCCGGCGGAGGCCCAGAAGTACGGGCTCGTGCGGGACATCGAGGTCGACTCCCACGGGGTCGTGCACGCGATGAACGGCCCCGGCCTCGGCGCCGAGATCGACTTCGCGCTGATCGAGCGGAAAAAGCTGGGCGTGCTGAGCTGATTCGGCTCCTCATCCTGTCCCTCTCCCCAGAGGGAACTGAGCTCCCTCTCCCTTTTAGGGAGAGGGTTGAGGTGAGGGTCCTCTACTCGAGTCCGGCGATGATCGCGGCGAGCGCCTGGGCGGCGCGGGTGAGGGCGGCGGGCTGGAGGGTGTCGAAGCCGTCGCGGCTGGTGTGGTAGGTGTCGAAGGGGGGCGGGCGGCGGACGAGGGCGCGGAACGTGCTGCGCACGGGGCTCATGACGAACTGGCGGAGCGCGTCCGCGTGGGCGATCGGCACCAGCGAGAAGCCGTACGCGGGAAATCCGGCCGCCGCGAACGCGCGGTGGTCGCTGCCGAACACGGGAATACGAGCGACGACCTGGTAACCCTCCTCGCGCCGGAGCCCCAGCCGTTCGAGCGCTCCCGTGGCCCGCTGCAGGAACGCGCTCTCGGCCGCGACGTCCCAGAGCACGATCGTGTCGCCGATCCCGCAGAGCTCGAGGGACAGCACGCCGGCGATCCCGTCCAGCGATTGCGCCGCCACGTACTGCCGCGCGCCCAGGTAGTCGAGCTCTTCCGCCGCGGTGAACAGCAGCCGCACCCGCCCTCCCGCCGGGACGATGGCAGGGAGGCGCGGCAGCAGATCGAGCAGGATGCCGACGGCGGCCGCGTTGTCGTTGGCGCCGGGGCTGCCCGGCACCGCATCATGATGGGCGCAGAGCACGAGGACTCGCGCGCCCGAGCCCACCTCGACCCACAGGTTCTCGCCCCGGCCCTCGGCCGACTCGAATCGAGGCCGGCCGAAGGCGATGCCCCGGCGCCCGAGGTAGCTCCTGAGCGCCGACTCGCGCGCGACATTGTCGCGCCCGATCAGCAGGCGGCTGAGCGCGAGCGCCGAGGCGTCGAGCGCCAGCGCGTCGTCGAGCGGCATCGGCGGCGCGATCGGCGCCGCCACGCGCGGGTTGACGAGGCGCCCGAGCCCGCGCAGCACCAGGCGGCGGAGGCGGAAGCCCGCCCCGCTCAGTTGAAGACGACCACGCCGCGGGCCACCTGACCTCCGCGCAGCGCGGCGAAGCCCTCGTTGATCTCTTCGAGCTTGTAGGTCCGGCTCACCAGCTCGTCGATCTTCAGCCGCCCATCCAGGTAGAGATCCACCAGCCGCGGGAAGTCGAGGTTCGGGCGCACGGAGCCGTACATGGTGCCCTTGATCTCCTTCTCCTGGAGGGCCATGAAGTATGGCGTGATCGGCGCGCGCACGTTCATCGCCGCCATGCCGACGATCACCGCGGTGCCGCCGGGGCGGATGGCATCCACGATCTGCAGCGTGGTCGCCTCGCCGCCGATGGCGTCGAACGCGTAGTCCACGCCGCGCCCGGCTGTGAGCTCCCGCACCCGCTCCACCACGTTCTCCTTCGACGCGTTGAACATGTGGGTCGCGCCGAACTCCTTCGCGTAGCCGAGCTTGACGTCCAGCAGGTCGGCCGCCGCGATGATGCTGGCGCCGGCCAGCCGCGCGCCCTGCACCACGTTGAGGCCCACCCCGCCGCAGCCGATCACGAGGACCGAGGCGCCGGCCTCGACCTTCGCGCACCGGGTGACCGCCCCGACGCCGGTGGGGACGCAGCAGCCGACCAGCGCGGCCTGCGGCCACGGCATCTCCTCGCGGATCGGCACCAGCATCTCGGCGGGGCAGACGACCTGCTCCGAGAACGTGCCGATCCGCGCCATCTGGCGGATCTCCTCCCCGTTCCGGGTGAGCCGGTACGTGCCGTCGAGCATCGCCCAGCGCGGCGAGGGGTGGCCGTCGCACAGGATGGAGCGGCCGATCGAGCAATAGAGACAGCGCCCGCACTGCGGTCGGAAGGAGAAGATGACGTGGTCGCCGCGCTTGACGTTCGTGACACCGGGGCCGACCTCCTCCACGATACCGGCCGCCTCGTGGCCGAGGACCATCGGAAGCGGCGGCGTCCAGTCGCCGTTCATGATGTGCCAGTCGCTGTGGCAGATGCCGGCGGCCATCACCTTGACCCGCCCCTCGCCGGCCTGCGGGCCCTGCTGCGTGAGGTTCACGATCTCGAGCGGGGTGTTCGCCTTGTAGAGGACGGCGGCTTTCACGGGGTGTTCTCCTTTGTTGGTGTGAGCGGACTCCGACGTCGGCCTGCGCGCTCGATCATCGTCCGCGGTGTCGCATCTGTCAAGGTCGAGGGCCACTCGTTCTCGGGTATCATCTCCCCTCAGGAGGACGCCATGCTCAACGCCGCTGAGTTCATCCACGGGCAGCTGCAGCGTCTGCACAAGTACTTCGACAAGGCGCTGGCCGGCCTGACTCCCGAACAGCTCCACGCCGTGCCCGGCGGCCAATCGACCGCGAACACGATCGCGTTCACCCTGTTTCACTGCGCGCGCACCGAGGACAACGTGGTGCGCTGGGTGATCCAGGACCGGCGACCGACCGTGTGGACGGAAGGCGGCTATCCCGAGCGGCTCGGCCTCCCGCCTGTCGCCCAGGGCACCGGGATGTCCACGGCGGAGGCGCAGGCGCTCAGGATCCGCGACATCGACCTCTTCCGCCAGTACATGCAAGCGGTCTGGGCGAGCACCGACGAGCTCTTCGCGCGGCGCGACGACACGATCATGGACAAGGTCGTGCTCATCAAGCCGCTGGGCGAGATGCCGGCGCTCCAGGCGGTCGGGCAGATCTGCCTCACGCACGGGATGGCGCACTTCGGCGAGATCGAGCTGGCGCGCACGCTCGTGGGGCCGGGACCGAGCGTCGGAGTGTGACGGCCGCGGACTGCGCGCATCGCCCCCGGCACCTGGCTCTGGCTCGCTGGCTGGCGGCACTCGCCGTCGGGGTCTGGCTGCTCCTGCCGGCTCACTCACCGGCGCAGAGCGCGGACGCGGTCTGGGAAGCCTTGCGGACGCCGGGCGCCGTCGTGGTCTTGCGCCACAGCTATGCGCCGGGAGCCTTCGATCCGCCCACGGCGAGGCTGGACGACTGCTCCACCCAGCGCAATCTCGACGAGAGCGGCCGGGCCCAGGCGACGAAGATCGGCGAGGCGTTTCGGCGGAACGGCATCGTGGTCGAGACGGTCCTGTCCAGCCCGCGTTGCCGGTGCCTCGACACGGGGCGGCTCGCGTTCGGGCACGCGCAGGCCTGGCCTCCGCTGGGAGGCGCGCTCAGGGACGAAGCGCTCCGGCAACAACAGCTCGGGGAGATCCGGAAGGCGATTGCCGCGCATCAGAGCGGCCCGCCGCTGGTCCTGGTCACTCACGGAAGCGTCGTCGCTGATCTCACGGGTCTCAGGATCGGCATGGGTGAGTTCGTGGTTCTGCGGCGCGCGGCCGACGGCACGCAGGCGGTCGCGGGGCAACTCTTCGTGGAATGAACGGGACGGAAGGGAGGGGCAGCATGGCCAAGAGCGTCGTCACGCCCGAGCGGTTCGCGCAGGGGATGAGCTTCGATCAGTACCTGGCCTACGCCGGCAGCCCGGAGAACCTCGCGCGCGAGGGGTTCGGCAGCTACTTCCCGGACGGCGGCTCGAAGGGCACCGCCCGGCCGGACAACAGCGCCGCGCTGCGGGATCGCTACGCGAACGCTCGTCTCACCGAGCATCAGGCGGCCGCCATCAAGTGGCTCGCCGCCCAGCCTGACGGCCCCGCGAAGATCCTGGTGATCTCCGAGGACTGGTCCTCCGATTGCCGTCGCGACGTGCCGATGCTGGCCCGGCTCGCCGAGGCGGGCGGGCTGGAGCTGCGGATCTTCAACCGCGACGGCAAGAAGATTCTCGGAACGCGCCGTCCCGACCCGGCCGCCGCCCCGGACGGCAATCACGACCTCATGCTCGAGTTCATGAACAGCAAGCACGGCGCCGAGTGGGCCTCGCTCCCGGTGGCCGTGTTCTATACGCGGGACTTTCGGGAGCTGCACCGCTACACGGAGTATGCCGGCATCTACAGCAAGGACCGGATCCGCGGCCACCAGCAAGCGGTCCGTCCCGGCGAGACCGAGCAGCAGGCCAGGGAGCGGAGCGGCCGCGAGTTCCTGGCCCTTCAGCGCTCGCCCTTCTTCGACCTCTGGGCGTGCGCCGGGATCGACGAGATCCTCAGCGCGCTGTACGAGAAAGTGGTGGTGCGCTAGCTAGCGCGCTGTGCGCGAGGTCTCCCCACCCTCACCCTGGCCCTCTCCCTCGGAGAGGGAGAGGGAACTGATCGGAGCGGGGGCGGAAGCGATCCCTCGCCCCCGGAGGGGGAGAGGGCAGGGTGAGCGGGAGCGTCGGCCTAGAAGTTCAACCGCACGCCGCCGTTGACGAGGAAGGGCGCGCCGATCGACACGACGCCGTCGCTGGTGCGCCCGGTCGTGTAGGTGCGGTCGAAGAGGTTCTGGATACCGAGGTAGATCTCGCCCCAGCGCGCGATGCGCCGGGAGACGAAGAGGTCGACCAGGAAGTAGCTGCCGAGCGAGAGCGTGTTGAGGTCGTCCTCCCACTGCTGGCCGACGTAGCGACCGGTCACGGCGGCATTGAACCAGACGGGATTCTCGTAGCGCACGCTGAGGCTGGCCGTCTGCTCGGGCACCTGGGCCAGCCGCTTGCCGGTGAGCGCCGGCTGCTGCGGGGCATCGACCACGCGGGCATCGGTGAAGATGTGGCTCGCCACGATGCGCCAGTCGCGCGCGGGACGCAGCTCGAGCTCGGTCTCGAAGCCGCGGATGCGCGCCAGGTCGATGTTCTGCCGCTGGCGGCACGTGGTGCCCGGGGGGCAGTCCGGAAGCGGCGAGCTCAACGTCACGTTCACGACCAGATCCTTCACCTCGTTCCAGAACCCGGTGACCCGCCCCTCGAACGGGCCCCAGCGCTGCTGCCAGCCCAGCTCGCCGCCCGTGAGGCGCTCGGGCTTGAGCCCCGCATTGGCGACCGTGACGTCGCTCCGCACGCGGAACACACGGTAGAGCTCGTTGATCGTCGGCACGCGGAACCCCTGGTAGGCGGAGGCGCGCAGATCGGTCGTCGGCGTGATGTGCCAGAGGGCCGCGACGCGCGGGCTCACCGCGGTCTCGTCCTGATCGGCGAAGCTCTGGCTCGGGGGCACGCCGGCCGGCGGCGGCGTGTCGCGGCGGAAGCCCTGGAAGGCCTGCCAGTAGTCGAGCCGGGCGCCGCCCACCAGCTCGAGCTGCGGGATCGGCGTGTACACGTCCTGGACGAACAGCCCGGCCAGGATCTGCTGGCCGCCGGCCACCCGGTTACGCAGGAACGCTCCGGCGTTGAAGACGCGCTCGTCGGTCTCGCCCTCGACCCAGCGGAAGTCCGTGCCGGCCAGGAGGAGATGCGAGCCGAAGCGACGGCTCCATTGCAGCCCCGAGCCCACCCCGGTCGTCGGCACCTTCTGGTCGAGCGCCAGCGTCTCGGAGTTGCGATCCGCGGCCTGGGCGGAGAACGTGCTGTGGAACTGCTGGAAGTCCGCGAAGACGGTGAAGCTCCACTCGCTGCCGTCCGGCGTGCGCAGCTGGCCGCCGCCGGCGATGGAGCCCGACTGCGTGGTGTTGAACTGCAGCGGGGTGCCGTTCCCGCGTCCCTCGTCGTAGTAGCTGCCGCGCAGGAAGACGGAGAGATCCCGCGACAGGACCAGCTCGGTGCGCCCGTTGAACGTGTCGTGCTTCGAGTACGCGTCGATGTCGATGCGGCCGCGCCGGGAGGCGCTGACGACCGGATAGCCGTCGGTATCGAAGTGGCTGCCCTCCAGGCTCAGGCGGAACGGGCCCTGGGCCTCGGTGACGAGCAGGTCGAGGTTGAGCGTGTTCTGGTTGCCGTAGCTCCCGTCGAAGAAGGCGGCGCGCTCGGTGGGACGTCGCGTGATGATGTTGATGACGCCGCTCAGCGCGTAGTTGCCCCAGACGCTCGAGCCGCCGCCGCGGACGACCTCGATCTGCTCGATGCTCTGCAACGGGATCTTGTCCCAGTACACCCAGCCGCCGAACGGATCGTTGATCGGCACCCCGTCGAGCAGCACGAGCGCCCGGCTGGTGCCGCTCGGCCCGATGCCGCGCAGCGACACCCCCTGCGTGGTCGGGTGGGAGACGACGCTGGACGAACGCCGGAACAGGCTGAAGCCGGGCACCTGCCGGAGCAGATCATCCACGGTCTGGTACGGAGACTGGCTCACGTCCTTCCGGCCGAGCACCGTGACGCTCGCCGGGACGTCGCCGATCTTCTGCTCGAGCCTCGTCGCGGTGACCACGACCGGGTCTACGCGGGTGGGTGACTCGTCGTCCGGCTTCGCCGTGGGCGGTTCGGCTGGAGTCTCCGCGGTCAAGGGTTGCCCGGCCACGCGCACGGGCACGAGCAGGATCAGGAGGCAGAGCACCAGAAGGAGCACGACCCAACCGCTGTTCGTCGATGACAGCTCGCGCGTTGCGCGGCAAGAGACCGTCATCTGAGACCTCGGCCGGGGGACTGTCCAGCGCCCGCGGCGTCAAGGCCGGCGAAGCAGCGGGCGAGGATCTCGATGTCCCCTTCGGTCAGGGACTGGGCCACCATCGTCATCATCCCGTCGAGATCGCTGGTGGTCCTGGCCTTGTACCCCTGGAGGCGCTTGAGGAGGTAGTCGAGGTCCTGGCCGGCCAGCCGCGGGACCTGCTGCTGCCCCATCAGATTCGGCCCGTGGCAGGAGATGCAGTGGTGAGCCTCGGCCAGAGGCCGAGCGGCGGCGATCAGCGCGGCGTCGCTCGGACTCGACCGCCCCCGGGACGGCTGGGCGGCGTAGTAGGCGGACAGGTCCGCCATGTCCTCGTCGGTGAGGTTCTGGACGAGAGCCGTCTTCGGGGGCTCGCTCCGCCGCCGCCCGTCCCGGAACATGATGAGCTGCCAGTGGGTGTAGAAGACCGGCATGCTGGCCAGCGAAGGCGTGCCGGGGATCGTGGCGTTGCCATCCGCACCGTGGCAGGCCGCGCAACGCTCCGCCTTCCGCCGCCCGGCGTCGGGGTCGGCCGCGGGCGCCGTTGCGGCGACCAGCATGGACAGCGCGGCCGCCAGCGGAAGGGCACCGAGCCCCCATCGCCACCGCCACATGGGGCTCATGCTACCGCAGCCGGCCTGATGGGCCGGGAGCGCCGGAACAGAACAGCACCCCCGCCGGTGAGCCGGCGGGGGTGCTCGAGCGCGGAGCCGGCAAGATCAGCGGCGGTAGGAGATCCGGTAGATGGCGCCGTTGTAATCGTCGGAGAGCAGCATCGACCCGTCCGGCATCCACTGGATGTACGTGGGGCGGGCCCAGAACTGCTCGCCCTGGAGGAACCCGTCCGCGAACACCTCGTACTTGGGCTCCTTGCCCGGGGCCAGCGTCACCGTCATCACCCGGAAACCGGTCTTCTGCGTGCGGTTCCACGAGCCCTTCTGGGCGATGAAGGCCTTGTTCTGATACTCGGCCGGAAACATGCTGCCCGTGTAGAAGCGGACGCCCATGGCGGCCACGTGCGGACCGAGCTTCAGGAGCGGCGGCGCGAACACGCTGCACAGATTCCCCTTGCCGAAATCAGGATCGGCGACGTCGCCCTGATGGCAGTAGGGGAAGCCGAAGTGCAGGCCCGGCCGCGGCGCGTGGTGGAACGTATCGTTCGGCACGTCGTCACCCATCCAGTCGCGGCCGTGGTTGGTGAAGTAGAGCTCCTTGCTGACGGGGTGCCAGTCGAAGCCCACGCTGTTGCGGACGCCACGGGCGAAGTATTCGAAGCCGGTGCCGTCGGCGTTCACGCGCGAAATGTTGGCGTGGGTCTCCGGCGGCATGCAGATGTTGCAGGGCGCGCCCATGTTGAAGTAGAGCTTGCCGTCGGGCCCGAACGCGAGGTAGCGCCAGTTGTGGTGGGCCTCCTTCGGATACTCGTAGACGACCTTCGGGGCCGCCGGGTTGTCGAGATTGGCCTCGATGTTCTCGAACTTGAGCAGGCGCGGAATCTCGGCGACGTAGAGCGCGTTGTCGCGGAACGCGAGGCCGCTCGGCTGGGTCAGCCCCCTGGCGATGGTCTTGACCTCACGCTTGCCGCCCTTGTCGACGACCGCGTAGACGGCGCCGGCCGCCCGCGTCCCGACGAACAGCGTGCCCTTGTCCCCCCAGGCCATGGTGCGGGCGTTCGGCAGCATGTCGGCCCAGACCTCGAGCTTGAACCCGGGCGGCAGCTTGGCCTTGTCGACCGGGATGTCCTTGGCCGGCTTGGGGGTCGGCGGCGTCGCATGCGGGGCGAGCGGGGAAGTGGCCAACTCCGGCGGGCGCCCCTGCTGCCAGGCGGGCGGCGGCTGCTGCTGGGCCCAGGTGAGGGGAGCCAGAGCGATACCGGTCAGGAACGCCACGGTCAGCGAGACGAGGACGATGCGCCGCATGTGATGACCCTCCCTTGAAAGCCGGGATCAGAGCGGAAGCGCTGGAGATGCGCGCGCGCTGGACGATACGTGGCTCCCCCTCAGTTGTCAACGACCCAGTCGCAGGTCGCGTCATGGGATGATCGGCGGGCAGGAAAATGGGCATGCTAAGCTCTTAGCCGTGTCCGTCATGCCTGAGCGTTTCACCCGGCCCCCGCGCTGGTACTCGCACGCCTACAACCGCGCCGACTTCTACCGCGTGGCGGCGGGGCTCGGCTGGCTGCCGCGCCCGGCGCGGCTGGCGCTGGCACGCCGGATCGGGCGCCTCGCGCCGCGGTTCATGCCGGCCGAGCGCGCGGTGGTGCGGCGGGCCCTCACGCGGGTGACGGGCGCCACGGGCGAGCGCCTCGACACGCTCACGCTCGCTGCCTTCGCCGACTTCGCCATGTGCTTCAGCGATCTCGTGTCGACGAACCGGCAGCCGGCGTCGTGGCTGACCACGCAGGTCGGCCGGGTCGAGGGGCTGGAGCGCCTCGCCGGATTGGAGCGGGGATTCATCTCGCTGACCGCTCACGTCGGCAACTGGGAGCTCGCCGGGCGTCTTCTGGCGGGCCGCAGCGGGCGGCCGACCCACGTCGTGGTCGCCGAGGAAGAGGCGCGCGGGCTCACGCGCTGGGTCCGTCGCGATGGCGACGGGATGCGCTTCGTGACGCGCTCCCGGCCGGGTATCTCGCTGGCGCTGGTGGCCGCCCTCCGGCGCGGGGAAGTGGTCGCCATGCAGGGGGATCGCGCGCTCGGAACCCGCGGCGACGTCTGGATCTCGTTCTTCGGCCGGCCGGCGCCGTTTCCGATCGGCCCCTTCCTGCTGGCGCGCGCTGTCGGGGTCCCGCTGGTGCCGGCCTTCTGCGTGCTCGGCCCGGACTATCGCTACCTCGTCACGATCGGCGCCCCGCTCCGGGTCGTGCGCGGCGGCGAGGAGGACGCGGCGCACGCCTGGGTCGCCGTCCTCGAGGACGAGGTGCGCGCGCGCCCGACCCAGTGGTTCAATTTCTTCGACGTCTGGAACCCGTTCGCCGCATGACCCGGGCACCGCGTCGGCGAGGGGGGCTCAGGTGATGGAGACGAAGGATGTCCTCGAGGAGCTGAAAGCCATCATGGTGGAACGGCTCAAGTTCGATCCGAGCCGGGCCTCGGGCCTCACGCTCGAGACGACCCTGCCCAAGGGCATCGAAGGGTCGCTGGGACTGGACTCGCTCGATTTCATCGAGATGTCGGTGGCCATCGAGGAGCGGTTCGGCTTCGTCATGGACGAGAGCCAGGACCTCGAGCCCCATTTCCAGTCGCTCGGGACGCTCGTGGAGTACATCAGCTCTCGAGCCGAGACGGGCTGAGCCACACCAGCTGCTCCCGCGCCACGCCGGCGCCATGGAATTCCATGCCACCACGCAGGCCGCTCTGGCTGCCGAAGCCGTGCTCCGGGAACTGCTCGCTCCCGAGCTGGTGCCGCTGTTCGACGCTTCGTTCATCCGCTCGTATCTGATCCACGACGAGTTCATCTATCGACTCGTGCTGAGGGTCGCCATCGAGGCCGGTCTCGAGGGCGCGACGCGCGAGCCGGGGACCGCCGAGGAGATCGTCCGGCGCGCCAAGCTCGATACCGGCCGGGCGCTGGTGCCGATGGACTGGATCTTGCGCTTGCTCGCCGCCCGCGGCGTGCTCGACGAGCTGCCGGCCGGGCCGGCGGTCCGGTTCTGCGCGCGCGGGTCCTTCCCGGCGCTCGATCCCGCGCCGCTCCGGGAGGAGCAATCCAGACAGGAGCCCACGGCGTTGCCCGCGTACGTGCTGGCCGAGACCGTCGCCCGGGAATATCCCGCGTTCCTGCGCGGTGAGGTGCTCGGCGAGGACGTGCTGTTCTCCGCCCGCCGGCTCCGGCTCTGGATCGACTATTTCTCCAACGACAACCGGCTGTACGCCATCAACAACCGTGTCGGTGCGATCGCGGTCGAGCAGTGGCTCGCCGGACACGGCCCGGCCAGGGTGCTGGAGCTCGGGGGCGGGCTCGGCAGCGGCGCGCGGGCGCTCCTCGATCGGCTCGAGACGGCCGGCCGGCTCGACGCGATCGCCGAGTACCGATTCACGGAGTTCGTGCCGGCGTTCCTGCGGCGTGGTGAACAGGCGCTGCGGGCCCGCTCTCGGCTGCCCGGCCGGCTGACGTTCGCGCTGCTCGACATGAACCGCCCGTTCGCCGAGCAGGGAGTGGCCGCCGGGAGCATGTCGATGATCTACGCCGTCAACACGCTTCACGTGGCCCACGACCTCGAGTTCACGCTCGGGGAGATCCGGCGGGCGCTCGCCGCGGACGGTCGGCTGATCGCGTCCGAGTGCGTGCGCCCCCGGCCGCGCCAGCCGATCTACACCGAGTTCGTCTTCAATCTGACGGCGACGTTCCGCTCGCCGCGGCTGGATCCGGTCTATCGGCCGACCGGCGGCTTCCTCACGCCGGAGCAGTGGAAAGATGCGATCGAAGCCGCCGGCTTCAGCGACGTTCGCTTCCTGCCGAACATGGTCCGCATCCGCGAGCTCATCCCCGATTTCATCGTGGCCGCCATCGGCGCCACGCGAGCGAGGTAGCTAGCTCGCTCGCTAGCAGTGCTATCGGGCGCGGGCGGCGGCGATCAGGACCACCACGCCACCGGCGATCGCGAGCGCACCCAGGATCGGCGGCAGCGGCACGGTCTTTTTCCGTTCGACCTCCGCCTTGAGCGGCCCGACCTCGAGCACCTTCTCCGACGTGGTGTAGGTGATGCCCTGGTAGACGAGCGCCACCACGCCCAGGCCGATCAGGAAGCAATGCGCATTCCGTGTGCCAAGCGGGCCAGTCCGGAAATCGGTGCTTCAGCGAGACCTTAGCGACGGTACGCGGCGGCGCGGAACCGGGGGTCGGAAAAAACTTCGCGCGACCGATACCCGCGTTTGGACGGAAGCCTCGGCGGCCCGCGGCAGGCGTGCTCGATCACGGGCCGCCGAGAAGCCCGCCTCGCGGGCATCCAGGGCGGACCACGCCACGCAGAAATCCGTCGCGGGGCCGACCACGAGGACCTGGGTCAGGCGCACGGCTTCTTGCCCGCATGGCTCGACGCCAAGCGCGAGGCGGCCGGACTCCTGTCGTCGGGCCAGGGGGTGCGCACGCCGAGCCACCCCCGCCCGGTGTGGGGTCCCCCGGCTCGGTGGGCACATCCCCTGGCCGACGCCACTCGGCCGGCTTCGCACAGCGCCGCTGAACAATCCGGGCTGTTGACGCGCCCGTCGCAGAATGGTCGCCCCTTCGGACCGAGCGTCGGGCCTTTGGTGTTCCGCTTCGAGCGCCGGCTGTGCCGGCGCAACCTGTTTCTAGGGGGGTTCGGAGGGGGGGCGGAGCCCCCCTCCGAGTTCCCTAGGCGCGGTCGAGGATCTTGGAGATCCCGGCCAGCGGGAGCGCGACCCACTCGGGGCGATGGTTGAGCTCGTAGCGCAGCTCGTAGCACGCTTTCTCCAGCTCGAAGACCGAGCAGACCTGCACGAGCTCGTCGCGAGTCGGCGGGACGACGCGCACGGGGCTCGGGCGCACGCCGGCGACGTAGCCGTCCAGGAAAGCGTCGCGAGCGAGGCGCTCCCAGCCGTCGAGCGTGACCCGCGCCCGCGCGTCCCCGGCGGCCTCGCGCTCGCGCAGGACGGCATGCACCGCGTAGTTGAACGACCGGAGCATGCCCGCGGCGTCCCGCAGTCCCGAGTGCTTGGCGCGGCGCTCGTCCAGCGGCCGGGCCGGCTCGCCCTCGAAGTCGATCACCACGAAGCTGTCGGCGGTCTTCAGCACCTGCCCGAGATGATAGTCGCCGTGGCAGCGGATCTTGTGGGTCGCCCGCTCCGTGAGCAAGGCGAGCTGAGCCGCCACCCGGCAGGCCCGCGCGCGCCCGTCCTTCAGGATCATGCGGAGGGCGTCACCGGCGGCGGGCGCGGCCGCCAGCTCGCCGAGCCGCTCGAAGTCGTGTTCGATGCTCGCCGTCCAGCGTTCGACATCGTCACGCGTGACCGGCTCGGGCCTGAATGCCGGGAGCGATGCGTCGGAAGCCAGGGCGGCGTGCAGGCCCCCGGTGACGCGGCCGAGCTCACGCGCCTCGTCGATCAGCGCGGCCGCGTGCTGCCGCGCCCCGTCCTCCGGCGCTCGCGCGCTCTGCTGGACTGACTCGCAGAGCGCGTGCAGCGCCGCGATCGTGTGTCGCCAGCCGTCCGTGGCCTTGTCGACCAGGCTCTGCAGCACGCCGATCACCGCGGTCGCCCCGCTGGGGTCGACGTACTCGATCCAGCCGGCCAGCCGTGGCACGTGCGCGAAGCTGGTGTGACTCGCCAGGAAATGCGTGATCTCGACATCGGGATTGAGGCCCGGCTCCGGACGACGGAGGGACTTCAGGATCAGCTCGTGGCCGAACACGATCGACGTGTTGCTCTGCTCCCCCGAGAGACGCCGCACGGGCAGGGAGCCGAGCTCGCCGGCCGCCGGTCCGACCCACGGCGGCGCGGGTCGGCAGACGATGCGCCCCGATCGGCCCGCGAGCACACGCCCGGCGGCGATCGCCCTGAGCAGCTCTCGGCCGAATCGCGGATCGGCATGCGCGTCGACGATCCTCACGCCGTCGAGTCGGGCGACCGGCTCGCCGGGGTCGGGCGCCGCGTCCTGCGCGATCGCGACCGGGACGTAGTAGCGCTCGCCGTCCACGTCCAGCAAGAGCAGGACCGGGCCCTCCGCGTCGAGCGCGGCCCAGTCCTCCACGCTGATCGTGCGCACCCCGCGCGCCTTGCCCGCGAACCAGCGCTGTCCGCCCACGAAGCGCCGCAGCGATTCGAGGCCGGGGCCGGAAAGGAAGGCGATGATGTCGGCGGCGGTGGGGCGGGTCATGAGGAGACCGCCCCCTCACCCTGCCCTCTCCCCCAGAGGGGGAGAGGGATCCCGGTAGTTCCCTCTCCCCCGCGAGGGGGAGAGGGTGAGGGGGTGGTGCCTACAGCGGCATCTCTTCGATGCCATACAGCGGCTGATCGGGGGAGGGGGGTTGCAGGCGGAACCAGTAGTAGCCGTAGGGCGCGAGGCTGATGAAGTACGGGCGCTCGCCGATCGTGGGGAAGCGGGTCTCGCCGAGCATCTCGATCGGGGTGTGGCGGACCCACGGCCGCAGGTCCAGCTCGACGGGCTGCGCGGCGCCGGAGAGGTTGTGGACGGCCAGCACGGTCTCGCCCTCGTGTTCACGCACGTGGGCGAGCACGCTCTCGTTGGTCGGACGCAGGAAGCGGAGCGTGCCGCGGCCGAAGACGCGCGCCTTCTTGCGTACCGCGATGATGCGCTTCATCCAGTTGAGCAGCGACGAGGGCGTGCGGTTCTGCGCTTCCACGTTGATGGCCTGGTACCCGTAGACCGGGTCGACGATCAGCGGCAGGTACAGCCGCGCCGTGTCCGCCCGCGAGAAACCGGCGTTGCGATCGCCGGCCCACTGCATGGGCGTGCGGACGCCGTTCCGGTCGCCGAGATAGATGTTGTCGCCCATGGCGATCTCGTCGCCGTAGTAGAGGATCGGGCTGCCCGGCAGGGTGAAGAGCAGGCTCGTCAGGAGCTCGATCTTGCGCCGGTCGTTGTCGAGCAGCGGCGCCAGACGGCGGCGGATGCCCAGGTTCAGGCGCATCCGCGGATCCGCACCGTACGCGTAGTACAGATGGCGTCGCTCCTCCTCGCTCACCATCTCGAGGGTCAGCTCGTCGTGGTTCCGGAGGAACAGGCACCACTGGCAGGTCGGCGGGATCTCGGGAGTGTGCACGAAGATGTCGGTGATGGGTCGGCGATCCGCGTGCCTGACGGCCAGGAAGATCCGCGGCATCAGCGGGAAGTGGAACGCCATGTGGAACTCGTCCCCGTCACCGAAGTACGGCCGCACGTCGCTGGGCCACTGGTTGGCCTCGGCGAGGAGGATCCGGTGCTGGTAGTGCGCGTCGATCTGCCGCCGGAGCTCGCGCAGCAGCTCGTGCGTTTCCGGCAGGTTCTCGCAGATGGTGCCCTCGCGCTCGAACAGGTACGGGACCGCGTCGCACCGGAAGCCGTCGAGGCCCTTGTCCAGCCAGAACCGCATGTGGTCGAGCATCTCGCGGCGGACGGCCGGGTTGTCGAAGTTGAGGTCGGGCTGGTGATGGAAGAAACGATGCCAGTAGTAGGCCTTGGCGATGGGGTCCCACGTCCAATTCGACGACTCGGTGTCCAGGAAGATGATGCGGGCGTGGCGGTAGCGCTCGTCGGTGTCGCTCCAGACGTAGTAGTTCCGGTACGGCGAATCGGGCGAGCGCCGCGCCGACTGGAACCAGTCGTGCTGGTCAGAGGTGTGATTCATCACGAAGTCCGTGATGACCCGGAGCCCGTAGCCGTGCGCGGCCTCGAGGAAGCGCTCGAAGTCCGCCATCGTCCCGTAGTCGGGGTGGATCGCGCGGTAGTCCGCCACGTCGTAGCCATCGTCCCTGAGCGGTGACTTGTAGAAGGGAAGCAGCCAGAGGCAGTCGACCCCGAGCTCCCTCAGATAGCCGAGCTGGCTCGTGAGGCCCGCGAAATCGCCGATGCCGTCGTCGTTCGCGTCCTTGAAGGCGCGCACGTGCACCTCGTAGAAGACCGCGTCCTTGTACCAGAGTGGATCGCTCACCGAGCCACCTCGCCGGACCGCCCCCTCACCCTTCCCTCTCCCCCAGAGGGGGAGAGGGAACGCAGGTTCCCCCCTCCCCCGAGCGAGAGGGAACGCAGGTTCCTCCTCCCTCCGGGGAGGGAGAGGGTCAGGGTGAGGGAGGGGCAATGCATGGCCATCAGTTGAAGTACTGGAAGTCGCGCTCGCGCCGCCGCCAGCGGCTCACGCGGTAGATGTGCGCGGGCTCGGTGGCGGGGTCGAGCGTGACGGCGTGCCTGGAGCCGCGCACCAGGCGGCGCTGATCGGTCAGTAGCTCGTGCAGCTCGTACGTCTCGTCCTGCGCGATGCCGATCTCGTCGAGCGGCACCTCGAGCTCCGCCTGGTGGACGGCGAAGGGGTCCAGGTTGACCGCGACCAGGATCACGTTGTCCCGCTCGCGGGTCATCTTGCCGTAGAAGAGCACGTGCGGGTCGTCGCCCGCGTAGAAGCGCAGGTTCCGGTAGCCGTGCAGGGCCCGGTTCTCGCGCCTGATCGCATTGAGGCGCGCGAGGTAGTCCTTGAGATGTCCCGGGCTGTCCCAGTCTCGCACGCGGATCTCGTACTTCTCCGAGTTCAGATACTCTTCCGTGCCGGCCACCGGCGTCGCCTCGCACAGCTCGAAGCCGCTGTAGACCCCCCAAAGCGAAGAGAGCGTGGCCCCGAGCGCGGCCCGCATCCGGAACGCCGGCGGCCCGCCGCGCTGGAGCACCTCGGGCAGGATGTCGGGCGTGTTCACGAACAGGTTGCCGCGAAAATACTCCGCCATCTCCGACTGCGTGAGCTCGCGGAAGTAGTCGGTGAGCTCTTCCTTGAAATTGCGCCAGGTGAAGTAGGTGTACGACTGGGTGAAGCCCGCCTTGGCCAGCGCCTTCATCACCTTGGGACGCGTGAACGCCTCGGAGAGGAAGATAACATCCGGGTGGCGATCCTGCACCTCGCGCAGGAGCCAGCGCCAGAAGTCCAGCGGCTTGGTGTGAGGGTTGTCGACGCGGAAGATCCGGACGCCCTGCTCGACCCAGAACAGGATGACCCGCAGGAGCTCGTCCCAGAGCCCGCGCCAGGCCGCGCTGTTGAAGTTGATCGGGTAGATGTCCTGATACTTTTTCGGGGGGTTCTCGGCGTACTTGATGCTGCCGTCCGGCCGCTGGTAGAACCATTCGGGATGCTCGCGGACCCACGGGTGGTCGGGCGAGCACTGGATGGCGAAATCGAGCGCGATCTCGAGACCGAGCCCCTGCGCCGCCTTGACCAGCCGGCGGAAGTCCTCGAGCGTGCCGAGCTCGGGGTGGATCGCCGTGTGGCCGCCCTCGGCCGCGCCGATCGCCCACGGGCTGCCGGGGTCGGCCGGCCCGGCGGTGAGCGCGTTGTTGGGGCCCTTGCGCGCGGTGCGGCCGATGGGGTGGATCGGCGCGAGATACACCACGTCGAAGCCCATCCGTTGCACGTCCGGCAGGCGCTCGATGGCATCGTCGAAGGTTCCGTGGCGGCCGGCGGCGCGCCCCTGCGAGCGTGGGAAGAGCTCGTACCACGCGCCGAAGCGGGCCGGCACGCGGTCGACGACCACCTCGAGCTCGCGGTCGAAGCGCGTGAGATCTCGTCGCTCCTGGGCGCGCGCCATCGCCTCGCGAAGCCCCGGCTCCAGCAGCAGCGCCACCCGGACGCTCTGCGACCGGCTGCGGTCCACCTGCTCGAGCACCCGGTCCAGGAGCGCGGCGTCGGGCCCGCTGTCGGCCCGCGCGCGCGCCGCCCGCGCGAGCCGGGCCCCTTCCAGGAGCTCGCTCGAGAGGTCCGTCTGCCCGGCGGCGGTCCGTCGCGTCATCTCCTCGACCCAGGACCCGAAGACGTCGGTCCAGGCCTCGATCGTGTAGAAATAGCGGGTGTTGGTCTCGAGCGTGAACGACCCGGCCCACGCGTCGTTGTCCACCAGCCGCAGGGGCGCCTCGCGCCAGTCGGTCTCGTCGCGGGCCCGGTAGCGGATCACCGCCGCCAGGAGGTCGTGCCCCTCCTTGAAGATGTCCGCCCTGACCTCCAGCGGATCGCCGACCTCGCGCTTGACCGGATAGCGGCCGTCGTCCACGGCAGGACGGACGTGCTCGATCACGATCGGCCGTCGCCCCGGCCACTCCCTGGCAAGTCCGGAGGAGTCGCTCATCGCCAGCGGTCCACCAGGTAGGGCTTCTCTTCCTCGAACGCCCGACCCAGGCGCTCCGCCGTCTGGGTCATGACCGAGGCGGGCCGATGGCGCGTCTGCAGCACCAGCGAGGCGGCGCGGCCGAGGTAGAGCGGAGCCAGCGCCTGCGCGGCATGGCTCCGGTACACCACCCGGGTCCGGTAGGCCAGCAGGAAGTCGTAGACGACGCGGGCCCAGAGCCGATCGCGGAACCGGAATCCCTCCGGGCTTCGCTCACCGAGCGCCAGGACGTCGCCCAGGTTCTCGGGCGCCAGGATCCGCTCCCAGATGGGCAGCAGGTCGCGCACGCCCTGGCGGAAGCCGACCTGCATGCGCTCGGGATCGATCGCGGCGGACTCCATCAGCGGCTCGGGGGGAGCGCCGAAAGTCCGGACCGCCTCCGAACCGCGCACGTCGAGCCACGCCGTCTCGAAGCGCTCCGCGAGCGAGAACAGCGCGCTGGCCACACGCCCGACCGCGTGGCCGAGCGGCTCCAAGTGCCGCTGCGGCGACACGATCCGCCGGCCGAGCACGGCCTGGCCGAGCGGCAGCCCGCGCTCGATGGCCGCGACGGGCAGCCAGAACTCGAGCCCGTGCCGTCCGAGGTCGGTCGACCAGACGTCCTGCTTCAGCAGGAAGTCGGCCGCGTCCCCGGAGCAGGCGAACTCGCCGGCGAGCGGATGGACGAGCTGCCGGCCGAAGAGGGCACGGACGAACGGCACGACGACCGTCTGCGTCAGCGTGCCCTCGTAGCGATTGCGCTGATAGATCGGGAGCACGAGCCCGTATCCTTCCTTCAGGACCGGCTCGCCGAGCGCCTGCACCCAGTCGGCGGTGGTCCCGGCGCTGTCGCTGTTCAGCACCACGATCGCCCGCGCCTCGAGCCGGCGACCGAGATCCAGGATCCGCTCGACGGCTTCGCTCCGCTCGAGCTCCACGTCGGTCGAGTGGTGAGGCGGCCGCACGTGCACGGTCCGCAGGTCTCCGAGCCCCGGCGTGAGCTGCGCCACCGTCTCCGCCGACGCGGCCGAGTCGACGTGAATGACGGCCACCGCGTGTCCCGGGAAGTGCGTCTCCAGCCCGGCCCGGATCGCCGCGCCCACCGCCGGGACCGTCGGGCTCGGGCCATCCGTGGCGAGCCCCACGATCAGCTCGGCGGCGCCGATGCGCTCGAGGTCCGCCTTGACCTCCTCGGGCAGCGTGGCGGCGATCATGGCCCTCCGATCAGCGCACCAGGTGGCTCAGCAACGCGAGGTAGTCGCCGAGGTGGCGGGTCACGAGGAAGTTGCGCCGTACGTGCTCGCGCCCGGCCGCGCCCATGCGGCCGATGAGCTCGGGGTTGCTCAGCAGGTGGCGGATGCGGAACGCCGCGCCCTCGACCGTCTCGACGGTGTAGCCCGTCACGTTGAAGACCATCTGGAACGGGATGCCGCCGGCCGTGCTGCCGATCACGGGCTTGCCCTTCCACATGGCGGCCGCCACGTCGATGGCGAAGTCGGTCGCGAGCGGCTTCTGGATCACGACGGTCGCGGCGCGCTCCAGCGCGTTGAGCTCGGTCGGCGGATCCGGCGGCAGCACCACCACGCACAGATCCGGGTCGTGCGCGGCGGCCGCCTGCGCCTCGGCCAGCACATCGCCGCCGGGCGCGGGCGGCAGCCCGGCCAGCACCAGCCGCACGTCGTGATGCTTCTTGATCAGCCGGTACGCGTTGATCACGCCGGCGGGATCCTGCCGCCGGTCGAACGGGCCCACCTGGAGCAGGATCGGCTTGTCCCGCGGGACGTGGAGGCGGTCGAGGTGCATGGCTTGCTCACCGCGCGACATGTCCCGGTTGCGCTCGGAGAGCGGGTCGATCGAGGGATAGATGATGAAGCGAGGGACCGACAGCGGCGCCGCGAACCGCGGTGACGAGAACACGACGGCGTCGTACCGTTGCGCCGACGGCCGGAGCGCGCTCCAGAGCTGGGGCTGCGCCGAGGAGAGCTCGTCGTGACAGCGCCAGACCCAGCGCCCGGCGGCCGGGCGGCTGTCGACCAGGAGCAACGGGCCGGACTCGTGCACCATCACCAGATCGCCGTCGAGTCGCAGCCGGCGGGCGTTCTCGGCGGAGGTGTCGCGCAGCCGCGCCAGCATCGTCTCGGTGATGACCTGTTCCACGCCGGAGAGCGCCTTGCTGACGGCGCGGGTGATCACGTCGAAGTCGCCGGTGCCGATGATGATCTCCCAGCTCGTGTCGATGCCGAGGTCGTTCAGCATGGGCACCAGGCGGTTCAGCACCTCGACGATGGCGCCGCCGTAGCGTGATGTGCTGACGTGCACCATGCGGCGGCCCCGCAGCCGTTCCGCGATGCGCATCAGGAAATCCACGGTCCCGCGCGGCGCCACCTCGCGGTAGTCGTCGAGCTTGAGCAGGGAGGCGTGCGCCATCAGGGCCACTCCTCGTCCAGCGCTTCGTTCAGCACGCTGAGATGCCGGTCGCGGAATCGCTCCAGGCTGCCGATATGCGGGTCGACGTGCGCCAGGCGGTCGGCCAGGTCCGGCAG
>Ga0187892_10001976_pt1 | contig 43799 bp, 51 predicted proteins | sample MA1701073metaG_FD_139345 | JGI IMG/M metagenome (GOLD analysis project Ga0187892, IMG submission 139345) | Bio-ooze microbial communities from a basaltic lava cave in the Kipuka Kanohina Cave System on the Island of Hawaii, USA - MA170107-3 metaG ... | reverse complement strand
CTGCGTTTCAATGCCGGGGCGCACGGCGAGCTCCTGGCCGAATTCGCGCGGGACTTCGCGGCCATTCGCGCGCGCCTGCGGAACGAACAGGAGTTCGTCTCGGAGCATTTCCACAAGCGCGGCGCGCTGCGCTACTGGCCGCGGGACTGGTGCCCGAGCTTCAAGCACGATTGCGTGGCGTGGGGGCCGCTGAGCTACTGGACGACGCCGCGGCTGCCGCCCGGGGCGCGTATCGTTGTGTTCCATGGCGTGCCCAAGCCGGAACAGGCGATAGGCGGGCACCCCGGAAAATGGTACCGGCGCGTGCGGCCCACGCCCTGGATCGCGCAATACTGGCAGTGAGCCGTGCCCGAGGTACGCCAGCTCATCGGTTGGCTCAAGGCGAAGCGCAGGCGGGAACGCGACCGATTCCTGCGCGGCATCTCGGGACTGATCCACGTCGGCGCCAACACCGGGCAGGAGCGGTTTCTCTACCACGGCTACGGCGTGCGTGTGCTGTGGATCGAGCCGATCCCGGACGTGTACCGCAAGCTGTGCGAGAACATCGGCCGCTATCCGCGGCAGCGCGCACTGCAGGCGCTCGTGACCGACCGTGACGAGGGGGACTACGAGTTCCACATCGCGAACAACGAAGGCCAGTCCTCGTCGATCCTCGCGTTGAGCGAGCACCGCGACATCTGGCCGGAGGTGCATTACGTCGCGACGATACGGCTGCGGAGCACCACGCTGCCGACGCTGCTGCGCCGGGTAGCCATCAATCCGGACGGTTACCAGGCGCTCGTCATGGACACCCAGGGTTCGGAACTGCTGGTGCTCGAAGGCGCCGTGCCGCTGCTCGGGCATTTCAGATTCGTGAAGACCGAGGTCGCGGACTTCGATTCCTACGCGGGCTGCTGCCGGATCGCGGACCTCGAGGCGTTCATGAGCGCGCACGCCTTCCGCGAAGTCTCGCGGCGCACGATCGCGACGCGAGCCGGCGGCGGCAGTTACTACGACGTCATCTACGAGCGCTCGAAGTAGAGCTTGTGCGTGGACGATGCCCAGGGGTCCCTGGCGAGACCCCGCGCCGCCAGCAACGACTGCAGCTCGCGACCGCCCTGATCGCCGATCACCCCCGGATGCAGCTCGAGAATCACGGCCCGCACCGGCTTCCAATCGATTTGCGGCACCAGCTCGCGCTCGCCGCCCTCGATGTCGATCACGAGGAAGCTGGCGCCGGTGCGCGCGACTTCGGTCCTGGCATCGAGCTGGCTGACTTCGACAGCGCGCGCCGCACCCGGGAGGCGGTGCGTCGAGGAAGCCATGAGCTCGTCCGAGATGTAGAAGGTTTTCGATCCGGAGCCTGCATCGAGAATCGCGTTGCGAAGCGTCGGGGCGACGCCGTTGCGGCGGTAGGTGTCCTCGATGCGCGGGATCAGCGTGGGGTTCGCCTCGTAGCAGTAAACGCGGTCGGAACCGATCAGGAGCGCCGCAAGCGTCGAGATGAACCCCATGCCGCCGCCGATCTCCAGCACGACGTCGTCCGCACGCAGCTTGCGGATCAGGCATCGCGCTTCTCCGCGTTCGTATCGGCCGTTCAGGAGCGAGCGCTTCGAGAACGGGCTCATGCCCTCGAACAGCTGAAGCTCCACGCCGTAGTGCCGCAACTGGCGCGGCCGGGTCGCAAGACGGTGCGCGTAGCGCGGAAGTCGCCCGAGCTCCTGCCACCACACGAAGGCGTGTCGCGCGGCCCGGGAGCTGCGGACGAGGTGTGGAAGGGCCAACGGCTGGCTCCGTGTCGGAATGCGGTCCTGCTATTATGCCGCGCATGGCTTCGGCGATGAGCCAGATCGCGAATCACCTGAAGTCCCAGGTGCGCAAGAAGCTGGGGCTCGGGCACAGACTTTCCGAGCTGGATCCCCGCCTGAGCGCGATGGAGCCGCTGTTCCGGTCGCCGCCGATGACGCCCGAGCTGCTCGCGGCGATCAAGCTGATCTCTCCGCAGTTCCGGCTGCGCCCCGACGAGGTGTCGAGGATATTCTGGGAAAAGAACCAGAACGGCGCGTGCTGGGGCGAATACGAGAAGCTCAAGCCGTACCTGGACCGGCTGGGCACGCCGGAGAAAGTTCTCGACATCGGTCCGGGGCTGGGCCGCAGCGCCGTGTTCTTCAAGAAGGTGCGCGGCTGGGACGCGGTGCCCTTGCACCTGTTCGAGGGCTCCGGCACCGCGACCCGGTATACGCGGGCAGGTCCGCGTTTTGAGGATTCGTTCTGCGGCACCCCGGAAGTGCTGATGTCCCTGCTCGAGTACAACGGCATCCGCAACTGCGAGCTGTACGATGCGACGCGATTGGGCGCACGTCTGGCGGGCCTGCCGGGACCTTACGACTTCATCTATTCATTTTTCGCAATCGGCTTCCACTGGTCCATCGAGCACTTCCTCGACGAGCTGCTGGGGCTGATGCGCGATCGCAGCATCGGCGCCTTCACGCTGCACAACCGCTTCAGGGACCTGTCGTTGCTGCGGCAGGTTCCGCACCGCGTGGTGCACTTCGATGGCAGCTACCCGCGCGGCAAGTCCTGGCGGATGCTGGTGATGGCGAAATCGGAGAGCGCGCTCGGGCCGGCCTGAGCGGCCGCTGCGGCTTCAGCCGTACTGGCCGAGCCATTGGTCGAGCACCAGCAGGGACCAGATCCTGCGGAAGTCCGCACTGACGCGACGCCGCAGGATGCCGGCATCGAGCAGGCGCCGTTGCGCCTGCTCGAGGAGTTCCGGATGCCGGCGGACCCAGCGGTGCACCGGCAGCCCGAAGCCGCGCTTCGAGCGCTCGAGGTGGCCCGGCGGCAGCCGCTTCTCCATCAGCCGCCTGACCAGCAGCTTGCCGCGCCCTGCCCGCGCGTCGACCAGCAGGTCGGGATGCAGCGAGAGCGCGAACTCGACCAGGCGGTGGTCGAGAAACGGCGGTCGCACCTCGAGCGAGTGCGCCATGCTGGCGCGATCCACCTTGGTCAGCAGGCCCTCCGCGAGATTCGTGTGCAGGTCGAGCCAGCGCATTGCCTGCGTCGGATGCAGGTCCTCGCGCCAGTACTGGCGGAAGAACCACAGGTCGTCCGCCCCGGGATCGAGGTACTCGTCGGCCAGCAGCTCGCGCAGCTGGCGCGGCAGCAGGCCGCCGAGCAACGCTGCGAACCCCTCGAGGTCGTGCGCGGCGCGGCGCTGCATCGAATGCCCGAGCCGCGACAGCGGCGGCAGCCCGCGCGCGAGCGCGCGGGTCAGCGCGTTCGAGCGCGTGCCGACGCCCTCCCAGTAGCGGCGGTAGCCGCAGAACAGCTCGTCCCCGCCCTCCCCGCTCAATGCCACCGTGACGTTCCGGCGCGCCAGCTGCGAGATCACGTACGCCGACCAGCCGGCGCTGTCGCCGAAAGGCTCGTCGTAGATGCGCGGCATGGCCGCGAGCGCTTTGCCCAGGTCCGGCGGCCCGGCGCTGATCTCGTGGTGATCGGTGCCGAAATGCGCGGCGACCGCGCGCGCCGCATCCGCCTCCGAGTGGCTCTTCGAATCGAAGCCGAGCGTGTAAGTCTTCGGACGGTCGAGGTACCAGGCCATGGTGGGCGAGTCGATCCCGCCGCTCAGGAACACGCCGACGGGCACGTCTGCGAGCGTGTGCTCGGGCATGATCGTCGCCAGGAGCTCGTCGAGCCGCCCGATCGCGGAGGCGGCGTCGGTGTAGCGGATCTCCGCGCCGGGGGCCCAGTAGCGCCGCACTTGTACCTGGCCGTCCTGCCAGACCAGCGAATGCGCGGCCGGCAGCTTGGCGATGCCCGAATAGATCGTCTTCGGCGCCGGAACGTAGCCGTGCAACAGGTAGTCCCGCACGGCACTGCGATCGATTGGGGGCTTGCCGAGCGGCAGCAGCGACTTGAGCTCGGAGGCGAAGGCGAAGCCGCCGCGCGGCAGTTCGCGATAGATGAACGGCTTGATGCCGATGCGGTCGCGGGCCGCGAACAGGCGCCGTCGGCGGCGGTCCCAGATTGCGAACGCGAACATGCCGTTGAGGTGCCGGAGGCAATCGGGGCCGTCGCGCGCGTAGAGATGCAGCAGGACTTCGGTGTCCGACAGCGAGCGGAACGGGCCCGGCAAGGTGCGGGCGAGTTCGCGGTGATTGTAGATCTCGCCGTTGTAGACCAGCACCAGGTCGCCGAGGATCATCGGCTGATGCCCCGCCGCCGAGAGATCGATGATCGACAGCCGCGTATGGCCGAGCGCGGCCGGACCTTCGCTCCATTCGCCGCTATCGTCCGGACCGCGGTGCCGGAGCGCGGCAGTCATCGTGCGGATGACGCCGGGATCCGTTTGCCCGCCGATCAGGCCTGCAATGCCGCACATCCGCCTCAGCCTTCCGCCGCCAGCCGCGCGAGCGCGTCGATCAGCTCGGGAACCCCGTTTCGCAGCCCGCAGGCGGCAACCTGCTGCTCGAGGGACGTGCGTCGCGCCGGATCGGTCAGCACCTGCACGAGCGCCTGCGCGATCCGCTGTGCGTCGAGCGGCACGGCGAGCACGCATCCGGCTTGCGCCATATCCGCGACGCGCCGCTCCTGGTCGCCCGTGAGCGGCACGGCGATGCAGGGGCGGCGCAATGCGAGCGCCTGCATCATCAGGCTGCCGCCTCCGCTCAGCACGAGCGCGGCACCGTCCATGAGATCCGACATCTGCTCGATGGAGGCGGAGCCGATCCGGCGCACGCCTTCATGCCCGCTGCCGGTCGCGCGGTAGTTCGGTCCCATGACGACGACCGCCGGCGTGCCGGCTTCGCGCCCGGCGGCTGCCGCCGCGGCCGCGAAGATCTCGGAATCCGGCACGCCGCTGCTGCGATATCCGCCGCCCCCCGCGCAGGCGAGGAGGTACCGCCCGTACTCGATGCCGAGCTCCCCGTACAGCCGCCCGGCGCGCTTGGTTTCAGGTTCCGCCACGACGGTGTCGACGCGCACGATTTCGGGCCGCCCCATCCAACGGAGCAGCAGCCGCTCCCGCCATCGCAGCGCAGGCGCACCGACGCGGGGCGCGACCAGCCAGTGCTGGTCCAGATACCGCATGCTCCGCAGCCGGAAGCCGCGCGCGCGCGCCGACGGTCTCGAGCTGACATACACGGTGCGGATTCCGAGCCGCTGCGCCGCGGCGAGCTGGGCGCGCCGGCCGGTACTGTCGAAAACCGCGATCTGCGGCCGCCGCTCGTGAAGCAGCGCCGTCACGGCATCAGTGGCGAAAGTCGGCGAGGAATCGAGCAGATGTGCAGGGTACGGCACGCGATCTGCATAGCCGGCCTGCCGGCTGACGACGAACTCCAGCCCGGACCCGGGCCAGCGACGACCGAGCGCCGCCGCGACGATGAGGCATCGATAATACTCGCCCACGCCGGTCGCTCCCGACACGGGAACGAAGAGCACTCGCGGCGCGGTCCGCGCCGGACCGGTCACTTCGGTCAGGCCGCCTCCACCCAGGCCACCAGCACGTCGTCCTTCTTGTAGCCGTCCAGATATTTGAAGCGGTAGCGCGTGTTGATCGCGGTGATCTGGTCACGCGTCGCCTGCAGGAAATCGATGTTGCCGTAGGTTTTTTCGTCCCACGGAAAAGGCTTTCTCAGCTTGCGGACGTCGTCGACGCAGATCACGTGGTCCTTCCTGGACAGCTCGCCGATCGCCATCAGCTCGTTCAGCAGCGGACAGCGGTTCATGGCCTGCAACTTGTCCACGTCGGGCCTGTCGACGTGGGCATCCAGGTAGAACAGCGTGCGCTCGGCGAAATCCTGGTCATTGAGGTAGCGCCCGAGATTGTTGCTGTCATCATGGATCAGCTTCAGCACGCCGCAGTCGAGGTAGTCCTTGAACTCCCTGCGCCCGAGCTCGATCCACTCCGGGTTGAGCTCCAGGCTGTAGACCTTCCGGAAGCCGGCGGCCAGGGCCTTGCGGCAACTCACGTCGCGCCGCGGGTCGGCCAGCCCGGTCTCGAAATAGAGGACGCAGCCGGTGTCCGTGCGCAGCGCTTCCAGGTCGAAATTGATGGGCATGGTGCGAATTCCTCAGGCTGCGACGTGATCCAGGTACCAGCGATAGGTCTCCGCGAGTCCCTCGTCAAGTTTCCTGCGCGCGGTCCATCCCAGAGCCCGCATGCGCGAGACGTCCAGAAGCTTCCTGGGCGTTCCATCAGGGTAGCGCGGATTGAAGGAAATGCCGCCCTCGAAGCCCACGATCCGGCCGATCGTCGTGGCCAGCTCGGCGATGGACAGGTCCTCGCCGCAGCCGACGTTGACGTGGGAACGGTCCGGCTCCGTCACGGCGCGGAGCGCTTCGGCCGGCAGACTCATCAGGAACAGACAGGCGTCGGCAAGATCGTCCACGTGCAGGAATTCGCGGCGCGGCCGGCCGGTGCCCCAGATCTCCACCGCCGGCGCGCGGGTCCGCCTGGCCTCGTGGAACTTCCGGATCAGCGCCGGCACCACGTGACTGCTCTGCAGGTCGAAGTTGTCGCGGGGCCCGTACAGATTGGTCGGCATGAGGCTGCGGAAATCGGTGCCGTACTCGCGGTTGTAGGATTCGCACAGCTTGATCGCGGCGATCTTGGCGTGCGCGTAGGCCGCGTTCGTGGGCTCGAGGGCGCCGGTCATCAGCGCTTCCTCCGGAATCGGCTGCGGAGCTTCGCGCGGATAGATGCAGGAGCTGCCCAGGTTCAACAGCCGCCGTGTCGAGCAGCGGTGCGCCGCATGCGCGACATTGGCGGCGATCGCGAGATTCTCGTAGATGAACTGCGCGGGATGATCGCGGTTTGCGAGGATGCCGCCCACCCTCGCGGCGGCCAGGAACACGTAGTCAGGCCGCTCGGCCTCGAAGAAACCGCGAACCTGCGCCTGGTCGGCGAGATCGAGCTCGTCGTGCCCGCGCAGCACGAGCCGCGCGCAGCCGTCGGCCGCGAGCCGGCGCACGATCGCGGAACCCACCATGCCTCGATGCCCCGCGACGTACACCTTGCCGGCCCGGATCCCGGCAAGCTCCGCCTGCTGCGCCTCATTCATGACGCCGGAACACGCGGAAGCCCTGGTGTGCGACCAGCGTGTCGCGCTTCGCCGCCTCTAGATCCGCCGCGACCATCTCCTCGACCAGCTCGTCGAAGGAGATCTTCGGCCTCCAGTTCAGCCGGCTGCGCGCCTTGCTCGCGTCGCCCAGGAGCGTATCCACCTCGGTCGGCCGGAAGTACCGCGGATCGATGCGCACGATGGTCGTGCCGGCCTTCAGCCCGGGATTCCCTTCGAGGTCCTGGGCGAGCCGCGCGGTTTCGTCGGTGCCGTCGCCGCGCCATTCCAGCTTCATTCCGAGCTTGCCGGCGGCGCAATCCACGAACTCGCGGACCGAATGCTGCTCGCCGGTCGCGATCACGTAGTCGTCGGCCTGGTCCTGCTGCAGGATCAGCCACTGCGCCTCGACATGATCCCTGGCGTGCCCCCAGTCCCGGCGCGCATTGAGATTGCCCAGGAACAGCTGCTTCTGCAGGCCGACCCTGATCCTCGCCAGGCCGCGCGTGACCTTGCGCGTGACAAAGGTCTCGCCGCGCACCGGCGACTCGTGATTGAACAGGATGCCGTTGCAGCCGTGGATGCCGTAGGCCTCGCGGTAGTTCACGGTGATCCAGTACGCGTACAGCTTCGCGACCGCGTAAGGAGAGCGCGGCACAAACGGCGTGTGCTCATTCTGCGGTGACTCGCGCACCAGTCCGTACATCTCGGACGTCGAGGCCTGGTAGTAGCGCACCCGGTCCACCATTCGCAGGATCCGGATGGCCTCGAGAATCCGGAGCGCGCCGAGCGCATCGGCGTTCGCCGTGTACTCGGGCGTCTCGAAGGAAACCGCGACGTGGCTCTGGGCCGCGAGGTTGTAGATCTCGTCCGGTCGCACTTCCTGGATGACGCGGATCAGGTTGGTCGAATCGGTCACGTCGCCGTAGTGCAGGAAAAAACTGGTGCGGCTTTCGTGCGGGTCGTGGTACAGGTGATCGACGCGATCCGTATTGAACGATGACGCCCTGCGCTTGATGCCGTGGACTTCGTAGCCCCTGCCGAGCAGGAATTCCGCCAGATAGGAACCGTCCTGACCGGTGACTCCGGTGATCAGCGCCGTCCTGCCCACCCTGCTGTTCCTCTTCCAACGGCTTGCGGCATGCGTCCGCGCTCAGCATACTACCCGGCCTTCGCAGCAGGGCAATTCCCATGCCGGATTCCGCGCGGAAGCTGGTGGTCGTACCATGCTGCGGCCTCGGCAACCGCATCCAGGCCATCGTCTGCGGCCAGCTGCTCGCGGAGGACACCGGGCGCGAGCTCCACGTGAACTGGACGCCGGCGGCCGTGGATTGCGCCGTGGAGTACGAGCGGCTGTTCGTTTCCGCGTATCCGGCGCTCGCCGACCTGCCCGACGACACCGTGTGTTACAGCTCCCTGCAGCGCTACCTGTCGGCGGTGCCGGAGCGCTACTGGCCGATGCTGAAGCGGTATGCGCACCAGTGGTTCCGGCGCATCCGCGAGGATCCGGCGGCGACGATTGCGGTGTTCACCTGCCACCAGTTCCTGGACTACTTCAACGACCCGAGATTCCCGGACCGTCTTCGCCGGTTGCTCGTCTCGGTCCGGCCCGAGATCCGCGCGGAAGTCGACGGCTTCGCGGCCCGCCACTTCGGGCACTTCACGGTCGGCATCCACGTGCGCCGCACGGACTGGAGATCGCAGCGTCACCTCGGCTATTACTTGCGGCAGATGCGGCAGTTTCCGGATGCGGTGTTCTTCGTCTGCTCCGACGATCCGTCCGTGCCCGCCGAAATACGCGCACGGCATCCGCGCACCGTCGAATACCCGAAAACCTCGTTGTCGCGACAGGATTCCGAGGGCCTGGTGCAGGCCCTGATCGACATGCTGCTGCTCGCGAAGACGCAGTACCTGATCGGCACGCAGGGTTCCACGTTCTCCGCCATCGCGCGGGTCGCCGGCGGCATCCAGGGCCCCATGCACGGCCAGTCACTGTCGCGCCGCGACCTTCAACTCGGCAACCTGCGTGGCCTCGGCCGCAAGCTGCTGCGTCGCGTCACGGGTGGCTGGGTCTGAGGTAAGCTGCATCGCAGCATGCGATTGCCGGCGCAGTTGTACAGGATCAGCAGGTTCCGCGGTCGGCACCGGCCCGCCGATTTCGAGGAGCGCCGGCCGTTCACGCGATTCCCCGCATGGCTGCGCATCCTGTCGTCGCTGCCGTTTCCGGCGTGGTACGGTTTCGCGCGATTTCTCGCCTGGCTGCTCGAGCGCGTCATCCAGCGGCGCAACGACGTCATCGACATGCAGCTCGCGGCCTGCTTTCCCGACCGCGATACGGCGTGGGTGAAGGCCACGCGGCATGCCTTCTACCGGAATTTCGCCGACGTGTCGGTCGAGATCATCAAGGCCGTGACCATGACGCCGGACCAGGTCGACCGTCGCGTGACTTTTGAGGGACACGAGTCGGCGCGCGCGTGCCTCGAGCAAGGCAAATCGGTCATCGTCCTGACTTCGCACAACTGCAACTGGGAGTGGACGTTGCTCAAGCTGTCGACCGCCATGGGTTGCCCGGTCCAGGCGGCTTACAAGCCGCTGAAGGGGAACTATGGCGACCGGATGATGCTGACGCTCCGCTCGCGCTTCGGCGCGCAGATGATCCGGCACAAGCGCTTCCTGATGCGCGTGTTGCGTCACCGCGGGCCGGCGCGGATCGTCGCAATGGTCGCAGACCAGGACCCGACGACGTCCGCATTGCGGTACTTCACGCACTTCATGGGCCTGGACACCGCATTTTTCATCGGTCCCGAGGCCATCGCGCGCAGCGCGCAGCTGCCGGTGTTCTACCTGGCCATGCGCCGCGTGGCACGCGGCCATTACCGGGTCACGTTCGTCCCGCTCGCCACGGCGGGCGAAGCGCTCGCTTCCGGCCAGCTGATCGACCGGTTTGCGGCGGCGGTCGAATCGCTCACGCGCGAGCACCCCGCCGACTGGCTCTGGAACTACCGTCGGTGGAAGGTTCAGCGCGACGCGGAAGGCCATGCGCGCATCGTGAAATCCGGCCTTATCGGGCCTCGCGCGTGAAACGGGTGGCGCGGGTCCGCGCCACGTTGGACCCGCGCCGCTCTTGACGTAGTCTGCCGCCGGTATGGTTGCCAGGGCCTTCTTCCTTCTCATGTCGTGCACTCTGGCCGCGATGGATGCCGCTGCGGCCGACAGGGTCCGTCTGGAAGTCGGGAGCGTGGAGTTCGCCGGACTCGAGATCGACGGGCTGCGCGCGGACTGGACCTCGGCCGGCGGTGCCGGCGCTGCCGTCACGATGCGGGCCGCGCGCATCCGCGGCATCGCGGCCACCGGGCCGCTGGCAGGCTTCGCGCTCGACTGCCCGGCGCTGCGCGTCGAGCAGGACGCCGTCCGTTGCGCGCGCGGGCGGCTGCGAGGGTCGCTGGGCACGCTCGGCGACCAGGACACGGCATTCAGTGCGCATGCCGCAGCGGGCGCCTTGCACATCGGCCTGGAGGCCTTGGCGATCGCCGGTGGGCGTGCCCGGATGGAATTGCGGCTCGACGGCTCACGCTGGCAGATGGAGGCGCGGCTCGCCAATCTCGACCTCGCGCAATTGCCACGCATCGTGCGACCCTGGGTCGGGCTGCCCGAAGGCTTTTCGGTTGCGGGTGCCGCATCCGGCACGATGAAGGCGGCGGGTCGCGACGACGAACTGCAATCAGCCGCCCTGGACGCCGCCATCTCGCGGCTCGATGTCTCCGACGCCGCTGGCACGCTCGCGGGCCAAGCGGTCGCCGGCACGCTGCGCATGCAACTCGCGGCCGCAGCCGGCGGTTTCGCAGTCGACAACGGGCGCCTCGAGCTGACCGGCGGACAGGCTTACAGCGAACCCGTGTTCCTCGACTTCGGCGTGCACCGGGTCGATCTCGACTTCGCCGGCCTGCTGCGGACCGGGGATGCGCGCCTCGAGGCGAGCCGCTTCGAGCTCGACCACCAGGGCGTACTGCGCGCGAGCGGCGGTGCCACGCTCGATTTCGCGGGCGAAGCTTTCCTGCCCGAGGCGCGGCTCCAGATCAGCGCGCTCGAGGTCGACAACGCCCTGCCCGCCTACGCGCAGCCGTTCCTGGTCGACACGCCATTCCGCAACATCGGCGGCACCGGCCGTGTGACCGGCGAGCTGGACGTTGCCGGCGGCCTGCCGACCCGCGCTGCACTCGACGTTGTCGGCGTCACGCTCGACAGCAACAACGGCGCGCTCGCCGTTCTTGGACTCGACGGAAAACTGCACTGGTACGACGATGCCTCGCGCAGCGCTCTCGCCGGGAAGATCGACGACGCCCTGTTCCAGTCGAATCTCGCCTGGGACTCGGCGAGCCTGTGGGGCATCGAATTCGGCGCCGTCGCGCTGCCGTTCACGACCACCGGCCGGCATTTCCGCCTGCTCCAGCCGCTGCTGCTGCCCGTGTTCGACGGCGGGCTCCAGATCACGACACTGCGCGTTCGCCACGCCGGCACTCCGGAGATGTACGTGCGCTTCGACGCCGAGGTCCGCCCGATCAGCGTGGCGCCGCTCGCACGCGCCTTCGGCTGGCCGGAATTCCAGGGCACGCTCGCCGGCACCATCCCGGATCTGCAGATGCGGCAGGGCGTGGTGACGCTCGGCGGCAACCTGGAAGCCGCGGTATTCGACGGCCGAATCGTCGTGCGCGACCTGCGGCTGCAGGATCCGCTCGGCAGGTTCCCGCGCCTGTTCGCGAACATCGACGTCCGGAACCTGGACCTCGCGCTGGTCACGAACACCTTCTCCTTCGGCATGATCACGGGGCGCCTGTCCGGTGAAATCGCGGAGCTCGAGACTTTCGCCTGGATGCCCGAAGCCTTCGATGCGCGCATTTACACTCCGCCGGGCGACCGCTCGCGCCACCGCATCAGCCAGCGCGCGGTGCAGAACCTCTCGAGCATCGGCGGCGGCACGGGCGGCAGCGTGGCGGCGGCGCTCCAGGGCGGATTCCTGAAGTTCTTCGATGACTTCGGCTACGACCGCCTCGGCCTGAGCTGCCGGCTCGCGAACGACGTCTGCGCGATGGGGGGCATCGAGCCCGCCGGCAATGGCTTCTACATCGTCAAGGGTTCCGGCCTGCCGCGCATCGACGTGGTCGGCAACCAGACGCGCGTGGCCTGGACGCGCCTCGTGCGCCAGCTGGCGCGGATCACGGAGTCCGATATCGTCGTCGAGTAAGCTAGAATGTTCAGGCCCCATTCAGGCGCCGTTCGCGACCATTTCGAGCGTACGGTCAGGGAGTCGGAGGAGGCATGCGCATGATTCGCTGGATCACCGCCGGGATCGCCGCGGGCACGCTGGCGCTTGCCGCCTGCGTGACCATCAATGTCTATTTCCCCGAGGCTGCCGCCGAGAAGGCTGCCGACCGCATCATCGAGGACATCTGGGGCAAGGAAGAGGCACAGAAGCGCGAGGGCAACGAACAGACATCGGTGCCGGCGGCTTCCCGCGGCCTGTTGGCCGCCGCCCTCACCGGCGCGCTCGAGCTCATGGTGCCGGCCGCCCAGGCCCAGGCCGATATCGACATTTCGAGCCCGGCGATCCGCGCGCTGACCGCATCGATGAGGGCCCGTGCCGCGGAACTCGAGCCATTCTTCGACTCGGGCGCGGTCGGCCTGACTTCCGACGGCCTGGTCGAGCTGCGCGACGCCAATGCCGTGCCGCTCGCGGACCGCAACCGCGTGCGCAAGCTGGTCAGCGACGAAAACGGCGACCGCAACTCGCTGTATCGCGAGATCGCCTCGGCCAACGGCCACCCGGAATGGGAGAGCGACATCCGCAGCACCTTCGCCGGGCGCTGGGTTGCGAACGCGCGTGCCGGCTGGTACTACAAGCCCGCGGGCGGCGGCTGGACGAAGAAGTAACCGCGCTCAGACCACGACCGAGCGGTCCTGCTCGATCAGCTCCGCGCCCTGGTTCCTCGGCGCGTTGACCATCCGGCTGACCGGCCAGGCCACGAGACCCTTGGGATCGAAGGGCACCAGCAGCCGCGACAGCTGGTCGGTATCCGAATAGGCGGTGTCGAGCCACCGGTCCCATTCCGGCTCGGGCAGCACCACCGGCATGCGGTCATGGATCTTCCGGATCGAGGCAGCGGCATCGGTCGTCACGATCGTGCAGGACTCGAGCAGCGAGCCGTCGGCCGGGTCCTTCCAGCGCTCCCAGAGCCCGGCAAAAGCGATCGGCCGCGCATCTTTCGCGCGGATGAACCACGGCTGCTTGCCGCCGGATGCGATCTGCCATTCGTACCAGCCGTCCGCGGCCACGAGGCAGCGGCGCTTGCGAAATGCGTCCCGGAACGAGGGTTTCTCTGCGAGCGACTCCGCGCGGGCGTTGATCATGCGGTTGCCGATCGCTTTTTCCTTGGCCCATTTCGGCACCAGGCCCCAGTGCAGCAGCGTCATCTCGCGTCGCCCTTCCTCGCCCGCGCGCACCGCAGGCACGTCCTGGGTGGGAGAAATGTTGTAGCGCGGCTCGAGCGCCGGCACCTCGTCGAGCGCAAAGGTGCGCCGGACCGCTTCGGCCGGTGAGAAGAATGCATAGCGCCCGCACATCCGGCTTCCCCTACTCGCGGATCCCGGTGCCGCGATTCATGAGCGTCACTACGACCGCGAACATCACGACGGCGAACCCCGCCATGATAAGGAATGCGAGCCTCAGGTCCACGTCGCTGGTGCCGAGGAAGCCGTGCCGGAATGCGTTGACCATGTACAGAATGGGGTTCGCGTGCGACATCCGCTCCGCCCAGTCCGGTAGCAGCGACACCGAGTAGAACACCCCGCCCAGGTAGATCAGGGGCGTCAGCACGAAGGTCGGGAACCAGGCGATCTGGTCGAAATTCTTGGCGAAGATCGCGTTGAAGAAGCCGCCGAGCGAGAACACGACCGAAGTCAGCAGCACGGATCCCGCCACCAGGAACGGGTGCTCGACCGGGATGCGCGTGAAGAAGAGCGTGACGCCGGTGACCACCGCGCCGACCAGAAGCCCGCGCAGCAGGCCGCCCGAGACGTAGCCGACCACGATGACCCAGTTGGGCAGCGGCGCGACCAGCAGCTCCTCGATGTGCTTGCCGAACTTCGCGCCGAAGAAGCTCGACACGACGTTGCCGTAGGAATTGCTGATGATCGCCATCATGATCAGGCCCGGCGCGATGTACTGCATGTAGTCCACGCCGCCCATCGGCCCGATGCGGCTGCCGATCAGGCTGCCGAAGATGACGAAGTAAAGCGTCGCCGTGACCGCGGGCGGCACCAGCGTCTGGCCCCAGATCCGGATGATGCGCCCGTACTCGCGCCGGACCATGGTCTGGAGCCCGATGCGGCGGATGCGGACCAGCGACTGCGCCTCCATCTCAGCCCGTCCCCGCGCGCGCGGCGCCCTTGCTCTCGACCAGGCGCATGAACAGCTCCTCGAGGCGGTTCACCTTGTTGCGCATCGACACCACCTCGACCCCGGCCTGGCTCAGGCGCGCGAAGATGTCGTTGAGGCTCTGCTCCTTGGTGACCTCGATCTCGAGCGTATGGTCGTCGGTCATGCGCGCGACGAAGCCCGGCAGCGACGGCGGCGCGGCGACCGGCGCGCGGAAGTTCAGCACGAAGGTCTCCTGGTTGAGCTTGCGGATCACGCCTGCCATGGTGTCGTGCTCGATGATGCGGCCGCCGTCGATGATGGCGATGTTCCGGCAGAGGCTCTCGGCCTCTTCGAGGTAGTGCGTCGTCAGGATGATGCTCGTGCCGCTCGCGTTGATCTCGCGCAGGAAGCTCCACATGCTGCGGCGGATCTCGATGTCCACCCCCGCGGTCGGCTCGTCCAGGATCAGGAGCCTCGGCTCGTGCACCAGCGCGCGCGCGATCATGAGCCGGCGCTTCATCCCGCCGGACAGGGCGCGCGCGATCGAGTCCCGCTTTTCCCAGAGCTGCAGCTGACGCAGGTACTTCTCGGCGCGCTCGAGCGCGAGCCGGCGGGGCAGCCCGTAGAATCCCGCCTGGTTCACGATGATCGTGAACACCTTTTCGAACTGGTTGAAGTTGATTTCCTGCGGCACCAGGCCGATGCAGGACTTGGCGAGGTCCAGCTCGCGGTCGATGTCGTGGCCGAAAACCGCGACCGTGCCGCCGCTCTTGGTCACGAGCGACATGACGATGCCGATCGTCGTGGTCTTGCCGGCGCCGTTCGGGCCGAGCAACGCGAAGAAATCGCCCTCTTCCACGTCCAGGTCGATGCCGGAGAGCGCCTGCACGCCGTTGCGATAGGTCTTGGTCAGGCCGCGGATTGCCAGCGCCTTCATGGAGCCCCGTGGAATGGTTGGAATGCGGGCGGACTGGCGCGAAGCGTAAACGCCGCCCTGCCGTCCGGCAACATGCGCGCCTGCATCGGCCGCCGGCGCGGCGGCGCGCGCTCAGTGCGTGGCGCCCCGGCGCGGCCTGCGTTGCAGCGCCTGCAGCCTTGCGCTCTCCGCGCCCTGGATCTGCAGGCCGAGCTTCCGCAGCTCGTCGACCGCGCGCTCGTCCGGATGCGCGGCGCAGCCCTCGAATTGCAGCCAGAAGCGCGTGCGCGAGCCGAAACGCGCGGTCAGCGCCGGCGCCACGCGTCGCGCCAGCCGCTCGACCGCCGCGAGCGGCAGCTTCGCGAGCGCCGCAATCGTGGCCGGCGCGATGCCGAGTACCAGGCGCGCCGCGCTCGCACGGGTCGCCGCGAGGTGCCAGGCAAACATGACTGCGGCCCGCGCAAATGCGATCAGGCGCTCGTCGCAGGGTGCCGCCGGCGGCGCGTCCTGCACCGCTCCGGCCGCGGCGACCTCGCTCTCCCACCAGCCGCCGTCGCCGAAACGCAGGTCGAACAGTGCGTACGGCAGGCTCGCGCACAGCCGCTCCCCGGCTTCCGGGTGGATCAGCGAGTCGATCGCCCTGGGCGGCAAGCCGGAGATCGTCCGCAGGCGGCCCTCTTCCGCCAGTTCCACCGCGAGGTCGAGGAATGCCCGGTTGACGCTGCCGAGCGCGAGCCGGGTGGCGGCATCGAGCAGGGATCGTTCCGACCAGTCGGCGGTGCCCGCCGGCGGGGCGAGCGCGAGCGGATGCTGTGGGTACATGGCATTTCTCCCCGTTGCCGTGCCAATCCACGTGCGGCCGGCTCTGCGGCCGGCTTAGAATGCGCTGGTACGATAATACCAGTCCTCCGGACCCGTCAAGGCAGTCATGCGCATCACCGACGACCGTTACACGCGCGACCGGTTGCGGCTCGACCTCGCCCTGCGCCTGATCCGCCACGAAGCGCGCACCCGCACGATCAGGAGCTGGACCGGGCTCACCGACGACCGCATCCGCAAGCTCTACCGCTCCTACGTCGCCGACGCCGGCCGGCGCGACGTTCGCCGCCGGCGCGGCAAGAGCCCGCGCCAGAGCGCCTGGTTCATGAAGAACGCGGCGATCCGCCGCGAGGCGGCGGGCCTCGCCACGCTCCTGTGCGTGCTCGGGCTGCTGCGCCGCGACGCGGCCGTCGCGACGGGCGCGGTCGAGCAGCTGCGCTGGGGCGAGCGCTTCTGCGAGGCCTACGAGACCTTCCTGAGTCTCAACCGGCAGCCGCAGATCTCGTTCGAGCACGCCTGTCATCTGTTGCGTTCGCTCGAGAAGCAGAACGAGATCTGCCTCGATGACTGCGAGGGCTGCGGCAGCCTGCTGGTGGTGATGCGCTATGCGGAACGGCCCAAGGTCTGCGAGTTCTGCGCGGCGACGCGACCGCCCGCGAAGCCCGGGCTCTCGGTCGGCGACTGTTAGAATGCAAGGATCGCCAGCCAGCAAGACCGGGAAATGCAGTCAGATGAGGAGCGGCCCAACGTCTTTGCCGGGCCGCACGTCGACCGGCTGAAGCTCGCGCAGGCCGATGCCGGCGCAATCGAGCGCTGGATCGCGCAAGGCGCCGCACGTCTGATACCGGTCTGGAAATCGCGCTGTCCGGTCGTCCGCGAGCCCTCCCCGGGGGCCTGCCTGCTGCCGGTCGGCAGCGGGCCGCTGGCCGCGGTCGGTATGAGCGACATGATCCTGCTCGGCGAGTACCGCGGTCTTGCGATCTTCACGACCGAGATCGAGGCCGAGGCTCCGCCGGCGCTCGAGAGCGGAGCCGAGTTCGCGGACCTCAGGCTCGCCGCCAGCCTGTTGCCGCACGACGAGGCAGGGCTCGTCGCCTATGCGCGCGCGATGATCTCGTTCCGGCACCGGCACCGCTTCTGCGGCAGCTGCGGCGCGCCCACGCGCCCGGAGCGGAGCGGCCGCGTCATGACCTGCACGTCCGGGACCTGCGCCACCGAGTTTTTCCCGCGCGTCGATCCGGCGGTGATCGTGCTCGTGACGCACGGCGATCGCGTGCTGCTCGGGCGCCAGCGGGAATGGCCCGCGGAACGCTATTCGACCATCGCCGGCTTCGTCGAGCCGGGCGAAAGCCTCGAGGACGCGGTGCGCCGCGAGGTGCTCGAGGAAACCGGCATCGAGACCGGGGCCATGAGCTACCACTCCTCGCAGCCCTGGCCGTTCCCGCGCTCGCTGATGCTCGGCTTTCGCGCCGAGGCGAAAGGGACCGAGGTGAGGCTCGGCGACGCCGAGCTCGAGGACGCCCGCTGGTTCGGCCGGGCTGAACTCGCAACCGGTGCCATGCTGCCGTTCCGGCAGTCCATCGCCTATCGGCTGATCGAAGAATGGTACGACGCGGGCGCCGATCAGCCGCTCGCGCAAGTCGTGCCGCGCGCCCGGGACCGCAGGCGGTGAGCGCCGTCCTGTCGGTCGCGGCCGGGCTCGCGCTCGCCGCGGCCGCCGGCTTCCGCGCTTTCGTGCCGCTGCTCGCCGCCGGTCTCGCGATCCAGTTCGGCTACCTCGAACCGGCCGCAGGCTTCGCCTGGCTCGGGGACCCGCTCGTCATCATCGCGCTCGCGACGGCGACGGCGGTCGAAGTCGCTGCCTACTACGTTCCGGGACTCGACCACCTGCTCGACGCGATCGCCGCTCCGGTCGCGGTCGCCGCCGGAATCGTGGCCGCGGCGGGTGTGATGGCGGAACTGCCCGACTGGTTGCGCTGGCTGGCCGCGATCGCGGGCGGCGGCTCGCTCACGGCCCTGACGCATGCGGCGAACGCGCTGGGCCGGGTCAAGACCGGGGCCTCGACCGCGGGCACCGGCAATCCGCTGTACGCGACCGGCGAGCTGGCGAGCGCGGCCCTGATCGCGGGGATCGCCGTGCTGCTGCCGCTCGTGGCCCTGGTCGCGCTCGCGATCGCGCTCATCGTGCTGTGGCGCCGCCAGCGTCGCGCCGCTTGACAGCGACTGCATAAATATCCACAATCTCTGCAAGTTTATGCAAACACGCCCCCGTCCCGACGGCGACCCGGCGCTCGCGCGCCGCGAGGCGCTGCGGCGCATCATCGGCCACGGCTCCGTCGGGCGGCAGGAGGATCTCGTGCGTCTGCTCGGCAGGGCGGGACACCATGCGACACAGTCGAGCGTGAGCCGCGACCTGCGCGAACTCGGCGTCGCCAAGCAGGGCGACCGCTACGTGCTGCCCGACGAGTCCGCGCCCGCGCTGGGCCGCTTCGGCGCGGTCGCCGCTTTCGTTCGCGACATCCGCCCGGCCGGCCCCTGCCTGACCGTGATCCGCACCACCGCGGGCGCCGCACAGAGCGTTGCCATCGTGCTCGACCGCGCCGACTGGCCCGACGTGGTCGGCACGCTCTCCGGCGACGACACGATCTTCGTTGCAACCGCGGGCGCGGCTGCACAGCGGCGCCTGCGCGCCCGGCTGCACCAGGCGCTCGGAATCTGAGCTCCCGCATGCCCGCCGCTTCCGGGGGCGCGAACGCGCCGATCCTGCTCGCCTTCTCCGGCGGCCTGGACACGTCGTTCTGCGTACCCTGGCTCGCGGAGACCTATGGCCGCCCGGTCGTCACCGTGACCGTGGACACCGGCGGCATCGACTCACCCGCCGCGGATCGCCTCGCCGAGCGTTCGCGCGCGCTGGGTGCCGCCGCCCACCATCTCGTGGACGCACGCTGCGAATACTTCGAGCGCGTGCTCAGGTGGCTGCTTGCCGGCAACGTCCGCCGCGGCGGCCTCTACCCGCTCTGCGTCGGCGCCGAGCGCTCGATCCAGGCCCAGGCCGTCGCCAGGATGGCCCGTCAGCTCGGCACCGGTACGGTCGCCCACGGCTGCACCGCAGCCGGCAACGACCAGGTGCGCTTCGAGGTCGCACTGCGCACGCTCGCGCCCGGCCTCGAGATCCTGGCGCCGGTGCGTGACCGGGCATTCAAGCGCCCCGAACAGCTCGCCTTCCTCGAGGCGCGCGGCCTGCCGGTGCCGCCGCACGGCGCCGCCTATTCGACTAACCGCGGGCTCTGGGGCGTCACGATCGGCGGGCGCGAGACGCTCGATTCATCCGCCAGCATCCCGGAATCCGCCTGGGTGCTGTCCCCGGACGCCTTGACGAAGCCGCGCGAGCCGCGGCGCCTGACGCTCGGCTTCGCACGCGGATTGCCCGTCGCGCTGGACGGCGAGGCGCTCGAACCGGTCGCGCTGATCGAGAGGCTCGAGGCCGCCGCCGCGCCGTTCGGAATCGGCCGCGGCATCCACCTCGGCGACACCATCATCGGCACCAAGGGCCGCGTCGCCTTCGAGGCGCCCGCCGCCTGGCTCTTGATCGAAGCGCACCGCGAGCTCGAAAAGCTGGTGCTCACCGCTCGCCAGCAGCGCATCAAGGAGCAGGTCGCGGTCGCCTATGGCGACCTCGTGCACGAAGGACAGAACCTGGACCCGGTCTGCCGGGACATCGAGGCGCTCCTCGCTTCGTCGCAGGCGCGCGTGACAGGCACCGTCACCGTGCTGCTGCGCCCGGGCTGTGTTTTCGTCGAGGGCGTCGAGTCGCCCCACTCGCTCATGAAGGCGAGCCGCGGCGTCTACGGCGAAGCGGCCGGTGAATGGACCGCGGAGGACGCGCGCGGCTTCTCGAAGATGGTTTCCCTGCCCGGCGTGTTCTGGACCCGCGCGGGCAGCGAGGGCCCATCGCAATGATGAAGTCGATCATCGTGGACAAGATCTCCTCGGTCACGCAGGCCTGCGGCCTCAAGCACGAGCTTCGCATCTCGACCGACTTCCCCTGCGAAGAAGGGGTTGTGCTCGCGGTCGAGATCCTGACCGACAAGGCGAACTACAACACGCTCGAGCTCACCAGCGGGCGCATGGCCAAGGTCGCGCGCGGCAATGTGGTCGTGGGCGCGCTCGGCCACCGCAAGGCGCTGTTCGGATATTCCGGACACCTGCCGGAGAAGCTGGCGGCCGGCGACGTGATCCAGATGCTCAACATCGGCGGCGTGCTGGGCGTCTGCGACTCCGCCAACCCGGAGAAAGGCCGGCCCTTCGACTGCCGCGTGCTCGGCGTCGTGCTGCACTTCCCCTACCTCGGCGAGCGCATCGGCGTGCCGGCGCGCGTCGGCGCGCGCCGATTCGACCCGGAAGCGAAGCTCGAGACCCACGGCGTGCCGGTGGTGGCGCTCGCCGGTACCTGCATGGAGGCCGGCAAGACCGCGGCCGCCTGCGCGATGATCTCGCGCATGCGCCACCGCGGCCTGACGATCGACGCCTTCAAGGCGACCGGCGTCTCGCTCCGGCGCGACATCCTGGCGATGGAGGACTCGGGCGCACGGCGCTCGATGATCTTCACCGACCTCGGCATCGTCACGACGACGCCGAAGAGCGGCCCGGCGCTCACGCGCACGATGCTCTCGGAAATGGCCTCGGGAAAGCCCGACGTCATCGTGTTCGAGCTCGGCGACGGGATCCTCGGCGCCTACGGCGTCGAGGCGATCCTCGACGCGCCGGACATCCGCCAGGCGCTGACCGCGGTCGTGCTCTCGGCCAACGATCCGGTCGCGGCCTGGGGCGGCGTGAAGCTGCTGCGGGAGCGCTTCGGCATCGACCCGGCGGTCGTGACCGGACCCTCGACCGACAACTCGGTGGGCGTGGACATCATCCGTGAGCAGCTCGGCGTGGCCGCGTTCAACGCGATCACGAACGGCGCCGCGCTTGGCGACTGCGTGATCTCGGCGACCGGCCTGGACCAGGTCGCGCATTCCGGGGAAATCGCCGAATGAGCACCCGGACGCCCGCGGTAATCCTCGGCGGCACCGGCTATGTGGCCGGCGAGCTCCTGCGGCTCACGCTCGGCCACCCGCGCCTCGCGCTCGCGGCCATCGCGTCCGACAGCAAGCCGGGCGAGCCGGTTGCCGCCGCCTTCCCACACCTCGCCTCCGCCTGCGCCGGGCTGCGCTACGTCTCGATCGAAGAGGCCGGCGACCTGGTGGCGAAGTCGCCGCGCGCGGCGGTGCTCTCGGCCGCGCCGCACGGCGTCTCCGACGTCCTGATCGACGGCATCCTCAAGAAGTCCGAGGCGGCAGGCGCGAATCCCGCGGTGGTCGACATCTCGGCCGACTACCGCTACGCCGACCTCGCGGAGTACGAGCGCGTGTACAGGCACGCGCACGGCGCGCCCGCGCGCGCGAAGCAGTTCAGCTGTGCGGTGCCCGAGCACCTCGAGCGCGCGCCGACTCCGCATGTCGCGCATCCCGGCTGCTTCGCGACCGCGGTCCTGCTCGCCTGTGTGCCGCTCCTCAAGCTCGGGCTCGTCGACGGGCCGGTGTTCGTCTCGGCGGTCACCGGCTCGACCGGCGCGGGCAGGAGCCCGATCCCCGGCACCCATCATCCCCAGCGCCATGGCGACCTGTATGCCTACAACGCGCTGGTTCACCGCCACTCCGCGGAAGTCCGCGCGCTCGCAAAGGCGGCCGCGGGGCGCGACTGGCAGCTCGCCTTCATGCCGCATTCCGGACCGTTCGCGCGCGGCATCCATGCGACCGTGCAGGCGAAGCTCGCGATGCCGCTCGACACCGCGGGCGCCGTCGCGGCGCTCGCCGGCTTCTATGCAGGCAAGCCCTTCGTGCGCGTGCAGCCCGAGCCGCCGCGCGTCAAGGACGTGGTCGCGAGCAACTACGCCCACCTGTCGGCCGCTGCGAACGGCGACACGATTGCGGTGATGGCGGTGATCGACAACCTGGTCAAAGGCGCCGCCGGCGGCGCGTTGCAGTGGATGAACCGGCTGCTGGGATTCGAAGAGACAGCGGGCCTGACCGCGCCCGCGCCGGGATGGACCTGATGGACCATCTGGCGCCTGTCTTCGCGCAGTACCCGCTCGAGGTCGTTTCTGCCGAGGGCGTCTGGCTCTGGACCAGGGACGGCCGCAAGATCCTCGACCTCTACGGCGGCCACGCGGTCGCCGCACTCGGCTATGGCCATCCGGCGTGGCTCGCCGCGCTCGAAGCCCAGGCCCGGGCCGTGCACTTCCAGAGCAATGCCGTGCCGATGGCCGTGCGCAGCGAGGCCGCACGTCGCCTGGTCGCCTTCTCGCAGCTGCCGCTCGAGACCGTGTTTTTCGTCAACACGGGCGCGGAGGCGAACGAGAACGCGCTCAAGCTCGCCTGCCGGCTGACCGGGCGCGCGCAGGTGGTTGCGCTCGAACACGCATTTCACGGGCGCACCGCAGCCGCGGGCGCCCTCAGCTGGGGCGCTCTGGCAAAGTGGTACGGCTTCCCGAGAGCGCCTTTCGACGTCGCCTTCCTGCCGCGGCGCGACGCGGGCGCGCTCGCCGCCGGCATCACCGAGGCGACTGCGGCCGTCATCGTCGAACCGGTGCAGGGCGTGGGCGGCGCCTTCGATATGGGCCGCGATTACCTCGCGGCGCTGCGCCGCCGCTGCGACGAGACCGGAGCGCTCCTCATCTTCGACGAGGTGCAGTGCGGCATGGGGCGCACCGGCCATCCGTTCGCGGCCAACCTCTATGGCGTCGTACCCGACATGATCACGACTGCAAAAGCGCTCGGCGCCGGCTTTCCGGTCGGCGCGCTGCTGATGGGCGGGCGTGCGGCTTCCGCGCTCAAGCCCGAGCTGCTCGGCACGACCTTCGGCGGAGGCCCGCTCGCCTGCGCGGTCGTCACCGCCGTCATCGAGGCGATCGAGCGCCAGGGCCTGCTCGAAAACGTCCGCAGGGTCTCGAAACTGATCCGCGACACCTGCGTCGTCGGCCCCGTCACCGGCACGCAGGGCGAGGGATTCCTGCTCGGCCTCTGCACCCGCCCGCCGGCGAAAGCGGTGCAGGCGGCGCTCCTCGAGCGCGGCATTCTCGCGGGTACCAGCGGCGACCCGCAGATCCTGCGCCTGTTGCCGCCATTCACGCTGGAAGCCGCGCAGGTGACGCCGCTGCGCGAGGCGCTTGCGGCGATCCCCGGATGAGGAACTTCCTCGACCTCGCGGATTTCAAACGCGAACAGGTCGTGGACCTGCTCGCGCTGACTGACCGCCTGCGCGAGCGGCCCGAGCCCGGGGCGCTCGCCGGGCGCATCCTCGGGCTCCTGTTCTTCAACCCCTCGCTACGCTCGCTGACCTCGATGCGGGTCGCGATGGCTCGGCTCGGCGGCGAGTCGGTGGTGGTCACGCCGGGCGCCGGCAGCTGGCAGCTCGAGACGAGGACCGGCATCGCCATGACGGGCGCGGCCGCCGAGCACATCCGCGAGGCGATTCCGGTGCTCGATTCCTACTGCGACGCACTTGGCGTGCGCTACTTCGCGGACGGGCGCGACCTCGCGGCCGACCTCTCCGAGCGCACTTTCGGCACGATCGCGGCGCTCTGCCGCAATCCGCTGATCAACCTCGAATCGGCTGCCAACCACCCCTGCCAGGCACTGGCCGACTGGAAGACGCTCGACGATCTCGGCGTGCCGCGCCGCGGCCGATTCGTGCTGGCCTGGGCCAACCACCCGCGGCCGCTGCCGCTCGCGGTTCCCGCGGCCGTGTCCCAGATGGCGGCGCTGCGCGGCATGGACGTCGTGGTGCTGCGTCCGGACGGCTACGCGCTGCCGGCCGAAATCATGGACAAGGCGCGCCGCGCGGCAGCCGCCTCGGGCGGCAACGTGACCGAGACCGCCGACCGCGAGGCGGCGCTTTCAGGCGCGCACGTCGTCTACGCCAAGGAATGGGGCTCGACCGCGCACTACGGGGACGCCGAGGCCGATGCCCGCATGCGCGCCGGGCTCGGCGACTGGATGGTACGCGAGTCCTGGTTCGCGGGGGCGGCGCCTGCCTGCCACCTGATGCACTGCCTGCCGGTGCGCCGGAACGTCGCGATCGCGGACGAGGTGCTGGACGGCCCCAGGAGCCGCGTGCTGCAGCAGGCTCACAACCGCCTGGACGTGCAGATGGCGGTACTCTATCGGCTGCTCGGCGGCGGCAGCCGCCGGCATTGAAAGGAGGCCCGGAACGATGGTGCTTCACCGGATCGACCAGGCGGCGGTGATCGCCGCGCTGCGTGGCGCGGCGCCCTATATCCGCCTGTACAAGGGCAAGATCTTCGTGGTCAAGGCCGGCGGCGCGGTCTTCGGAACCGCCGACGCCACGCGCGCGCTGATCGAGCAGATCGCGATCCTGCATCACCTCGGGATCCGCGTCGTACTGGTGCACGGCGGCGGCCCGCAGCTCGACGAGATGCAGCGCTCCCTCGGCATCGAGCCGCGCATGGTGCGCGGCCGGCGCGTCACCGACGACAAGTCCATCGACGCGACCACGATGGTGCTGAACGGACTCATCAATACGCGCATCCTCGCCTGCTGCCGCGAGCTCGGCATCGACGCCGTGGGACTCTCTGGCGTGGACGCGGGACTCGTGCGCGCGCACCGGCGCGCGCCGGTCAAGGTGGACGGCGAGTCGGTGGACTACGGCTACGTCGGCGACATCGTCTCGATCGACACCGCCGTGCTGCGCAAGCAGCTCGACGCCGGGCTGATGCCGGTCGTGAGCCCGGTCTCCTCGGACGACTCCGGCATGGTGCTCAACATCAATGCGGATACGGTCGCGGCCGCGCTCGGCGCCGCGCTCGGCGCCGAGAAGCTGATCCTCTGCACCGGCGCGACCGGGATCCTCGAACGCCGCGACGACCCACGCTCGCTCGTTTCCTACACGGACCTCGCAGGCCTGCGCCGCCTGGAACTGGCCGGCAGCCTCGAGGGCGGCATGCTGCCGAAAGCCTCCGCGATCGAGGCCGCCATCCGGGGCGGCGTGCGCCGCGTGCACGTCATCTCGTACGACCTGCGCGACAGCGTCCTCGCCGAGGTGTTCACCAATGAGGGTACCGGCACGATGGTGGTCGCCGACATCAAGGCGCTCACGCCGGCCGAGCAGCACCCGGAGGCGGTTGCGTCGTGACCCGGCTCTGGGACAAGGGCGCGCCGCTGGATGCACGCGTGCTCGCGTTCACGGCGGGCGAGGACCACGCGCGCGACGACCGCCTGGTCGCTTACGACGTGCGCGCCTCCATCGCGCACGCCGAGATGCTCGCCGAGGCCCGGCTGCTCTCCGCCGACGACCTCGGCAGGATCCGCGAGGGGCTCGACGCCCTGGCCGGCGCGCATGCGCGCGGCGAATGGCAGGTGACGCTCGCCGAAGAGGACGGCCAGACCGCGCTGGAGGCGCGGCTGACCGCGCGCATCGGCGAAGCAGGCGCGCATATCCACCTCGGCCGCTCGCGCAATGACCAGGTGCTGGCGGCGCTGCGCCTGTACCTGCGGGACGTGGTCGCCGGGCTCGCCACGGGCGCCGAGGCGGTCGCGGAATCGCTGCATGCGCTCGCCTCGCGCCAGGGCGAGGTCGTACTGCCGGGCTACACGCACATGCAGCAGGCCATGCCTTCGAGCGTGGACTGGTGGGCGCGCGGCTTCGCGGCCGAGATCCGCGACGATGCCGCCGGGCTGCGCCAGGTGCTGCGCCGCATCGACAAGAACCCGCTCGGCTCCGCCGCGGGCTACGGCACGCCGGGGCTCCCGGTTTCGCGTGAGGCGACCCGCGCGAAGCTCGGTTTCGCGGAAGTGCAGGAACCGGTCACCGCAGTACAGCTCTCGCGCGGCAAGGCCGAGTCGCAGCTCCTGTTCGAGATTGCGCTCCTGATGCAGGATTTCGGGCGCCTCGCCGCCGACGTGCTGCTCTTCTACACGCGTGAGTTCGCCTTCGTCGGGTTGCCGGACGAGATGACGACCGGCTCCTCGGTCATGCCGCAGAAGCGCAATCCCGACGTGTTCGAGCTCGTGCGCGGACGCTCGACGACCGCCCTCGCCTGCCTGGTCGAGGCGCTGTCTGTCTGTTCCCGCCTGCCTTCCGGCTATCAGCGGGACCTGCAGCTCCTCAAGGCGCCGCTGTTTCGCGGCATCGACTGCTGCGCCCAGGCGCTCGCAATCCTGCCCGCGGCGCTCGACGGATTGCGCTTCCAGCCCGCGAATATCCGCCTCGATCCGGCGATCCACGCCGCCGAGCGCGCCAATGCCCTCGCGGCAAAGGAAGGCTTGCCGTTTCGCGAGGCTTACCGCAAGGTTGCAGACGAGATCGCCAAAGGAGACGGCAAGCCATGAAGAACTGGGTCCTGCCGGTCATCGGCATCCTGCTGATCGCCGCCGGCGGCTACGGCCTTGCGAAGGGCGAGTTCAGTTATACCAAGGAGAAGCACGAGGCGAACGTGCTCGGCCTCGAGCTGGAGCTCAAGGAAAAGGAGCGCATCGAGGTGCCGAAGTGGGCCGCGGGCGGCGCCATCGCGCTCGGCGCGATCCTCCTGGTGATGAGCCGCCGGTCGGGCTGAATTCCATTGCAGCCGCGCGCGCTCGACGTTGTGCTGCTGGGCGGCGCCGCCGCCGCGACGCTCGACATCGCGAACGCGATCGCGTTCTGGCACTTCCAACACGGTACGCCGCCCGCGGTGATCCTGCAGGCAATCGCCGCGGGATTGCTCGGGCCCGCGGCATTCAAGGGCGGCGCCGCGACCGCCGCCGCGGGGCTCGCGCTTCACTTCCTGATCGCTTTCGGCATGGCGGCCGTGTACTGGCTCGCCTGCCGGCGCTGGCCCGCGCTCGTCGCGCGGCCCTTCCGCGCGGGGCTCGCCTACGGCATCCTCACCTGGATCGCGATGAATTACGTCGTCGTGCCGCTCTCAAGGGCGACGCCGCAGCGTTTCATCCCGGCCTGGTTCATCGACGGAATCCTTGCGCACCTGATTCTGGTCGGGCTGCTGCTCGCCTTCGTGGCGCGCTGGTCGGCCCGCCGGAGTGCCGGGCACCAGAAATGACACGGGATCGCTCGCGGGAAATGTGTCCGCGAGCGCCGCGTCCAGAAGCTCCTCGGCATGGGCCGCGGACCGGTCTTTTGGCAGTTTCTCCATGGCGACGTATGCTGTCCGCCTCCGCAATCCCGCATCCGACGGAGATCCAGTCATGAACGAGGACAGCGGCAAGCTCATCCTGCGCCTGACTCTCGGTATCCTGATCCTGCTGCACGGCATCGGCAAGCTGACGGGCGGCATCGATTGGCTCGGCGGGGCCCTGAATGCCGCCGGGCTGCCGGCGTTCCTCAAGTACGGGGTCTATGTCGGCGAGGTGCTCGCGCCGCTCCTGGTCATCGCCGGCTTCTACGGCCGCATCGGCGCCTGGCTGATCGCGGTCAACATGCTGTTCGCGATCGGCCTCGTACACTGGAACGAACTGGGCGTCATCACCGACTCGGGCGGCCTCGGGCTCGAGAAGCAATACATGTTCTTCTTTTCGGCGATCGCGCTGGCGCTGATCGGCCCGGGGCGCTACGGCGTCAACCAGAAATAGGAGTTGCCGCCGGTGCGGCACGGCGAGTGGCATGGATCGCGCCGCTTCTCCTGGCTGCGCGCCGCCGTGCTCGGCGCCAACGACGGCATCGTTTCGACTTCGAGCCTGCTGATCGGCGTCGCCTCCGCGGGCGCGGGCCGCGGTGCGGTGCTGGCGGCGGGCGTCGCCGGTCTCGTGGCCGGGGCGATGTCGATGGCGGCGGGCGAGTACGTGTCGGTCAGCTCGCAGGCGGACGCCGAGCGCTCCGACCTCGCGCGCGAGCGAAGGGAGCTCCAGGAGGATGCCGAAGCGGAGCACCGCGAGCTCGCGGCGATCTATGTCGGGCGCGGGCTCGACCCCACGCTCGCATCCAGCGTCGCGACGCAGCTCATGGCCAGGGACGCCCTCGGTGCCCATGCGCGCGATGAGCTCGGCATTTCGGAGTTCATGCGCGCGCGACCGGTCCAGGCCGCGGCGGCTTCCGCGGCCGCGTTCGCGGCCGGCGCAGCGCTGCCGCTCTCGACGGCGCTCGCGGTGCCGGCGGCGCACATGGTCCCGGTCGTCGGCGGCCTGTCGCTCGGGTTCCTCGCCCTGCTCGGCGCCGTCGCCGCGCGCGCGGGCGGCGCGAGTCCCTGGAGAGGCGCGCTGCGGGTCTCGTTCTGGAGCGCGCTCGCGATGCTGCTCACCGCCGCGGTCGGCCGCCTGTTCGGCACGATTGGCAGCTGAGCCCGCATCTTGACCGAGCACTGCCTGGAGAATCCGGTCTGGCATGCGCTCGCGACGCAGCACGCGGGCTTGGCGATCACGGCCGGCGGCGCGGCGCGCTATCCGGCGACGGTCGCGCCGTTCGCGGCCGTGCGCGAGTCACCCGGCCGCGCCGCCATGCAGCTCGCGAGCCTCATCGGCGACGACGAGCCGGTGTACCTGGTCGGTTGCGCCCCGCCCGCCCCCGCGGGCTGGTCGCTCGAGCCGCAGAAGGCGGTGACGCAGATGGTCTGCCCGGTGCTTCCGACCGAGCCGCCGGGTCCCGAACCGGTGACGATGGAAAGCGAATCGCAGCGGGCCGACATGCTCGAGCTCACCGCGCTCGTGTTCCCGGGATTCTTCCGCCCGCGCACGCTCGAGATGGGCATCTATCTCGGCATTTACGACGGTGCGCGCCTTGCGGCCATGGCGGGCGAACGCATGCGCCTCGACGGATACCAGGAGGTCAGCGCGGTCTGCACGCACCCGGACTACACCGGCCGCGGACTCGCACAACGGCTGCTCTGGCTGCTCGCGCGGCGCGCCTTCGAGCGCGGGTTCACGCCATTCCTGCACGTGTTCTCGGACAACTCGCGCGCGATCGGCGTTTACCGGCTGATGGGCTACTTGGTGCGGCGCGAGATCCCGCTCTGGACGCTGCGTAAGCATGCAAATTGAGACTCTCCGCCTCGCGCTGACGGAGCTGTCGGATGCCGACGCCAGGTTCATCCGCGGCCTGCTCAACGAGCCCTCGTTCCTGCGCTGGATCGGCGACCGCGGCGTGCGCACGGTCGAGGATGCCCGGCGCTACATCGGCGCAGGGCCGGTCACGATGTATGCGCGCTACGGTTACGGACTGCTGCGTGTCGGGCTCAAGCCGGACGGCACTCCGATCGGCATCTGCGGCGTACTGAAGCGCGACGGCCTGCCGGACCCCGACCTCGGCTTCTCGCTGCTGCCCGCCTGGTGGTCGCGGGGCTACGCGTACGAGGCCGCCGATGCGGTCATGCGCGATGCCCGTGCGCGACTTGGCCTGGGCCGCATCGTGGCGATCACCTCGCCCGGCAACGATCCTTCGATCCGGCTGCTCGGCAAGCTCGGTTTCCGGTTCGAGCGCATGATCCGGCTGGCCGGCGACCCGGACGAGGTGTGCCTGTTCGCGAACGAGCCATGAAGCGCTGCCCCTGGGCCTCGACGCCGCTTTCGATCGCCTACCACGACCGCGAATGGGGCGTGCCGGTGCACGACGACCGCGTGCATTTCGAGTTCCTGATCCTCGAGGGCGCGCAAGCGGGGCTCAGCTGGGAGACGATCCTGAAGAAGCGGGCGGGTTACCGCCATGCGTTCGCGGAATTCGATCCGGCGCGCGTCGCGCGCTTCACCGCTGCGCGGCGCGCGAAGCTCATGCGCAACGAAGGCATCGTGCGCAATCGCCTGAAAATCGAGAGCGCGGTGACCAACGCCGCGGCCTTCCTCGCGATCCAGGGCGAATGCGGCAGCTTCGACCGCTGGCTCTGGGAACAAGTGGGCGGCCGCCCCACCGTGAACCGCTGGCGCCGGCATCGGCTGGTGCCGCCGCGTACGGCGCTCTCGGACGCGTTGTCGCGCGAACTGAAGCGCCGCGGATTCCGCTTCGTCGGTACCACGATCTGCTACGCTTTCATGCAGGCCGTCGGCATCGTCAACGACCACCTGACTGACTGCTTCCGCTACCGGAGTTGCCTCAGGACCTGAGCGCACCATGCTGTTCCTCGACCGGGGGGATGTCGCAGCGCTCCTGCCGATGGGGGCCTGCATCGAGGCGGTCGAGCGCGCGTTCCGCGCGCACGCCGAGGGCAGCTTGCCGGCGCCACCGGGCGTGCTCGCGACCCACGTTCCCGGCGGCGGATTTCACGTCAAGGCCGCGACTCTGGGCTCCGCGCCCGGCTATTACGTCGCCAAGATCAACGCCAACTTCCCGGCCAACCCGGAGCGCAACGGCCTGCCGACCGTCCAGGGCATGATCGGTCTGTTCGACGCGAGCGACGGACAGCCGCTTGCGCTCCTGGATTCGATCGAGATCACCACGCTGCGCACGGCGGCCGCCTCCGCGATCGCGGCGCGCTACCTCGCGCTGCCCGAAGCAAGCTCGATGCTGGTCTGCGGCTGCGGCGTCCAGGGCCGTGCGCACCTGCGCGCGCTGCAGGCCGTCCGCCGTCTCCGCCGCGTCGTCGCCTTCGACCGCGATGCCGACCGGGTCGAGGCATTCATCGGCGAGCTCGGGCCGGAAACCGGCCTCGACATCGAACCCGCCGTGTCCGTTGCGGCGGCCATGTCGGCCTGCGAGGTCGTGGCCACCTGCACGCCCGGGCGGGAAGTCCTGCTGCGGGCAGGCGACTTGCGCCCCGGCCAGTTCATCGCCGCGGTCGGCGCCGACAGCGAGGGCAAGCAGGAACTGGACCCGCGCATCCTGCGGCGCGCACGCGTGGTCACGGACCTCAGCGAACAGGCCGCCCGCATGGGCGAGTTGCAGCACGCGCTGGCTGCGGGAATGATGAGCATCGGGGAAGTGCACGCCGAACTCGGCGAGTTGATCGCGGGGCTCAAACCAGGACGCTCGTCGGCGGAGGAGATCTTCGTGTTCGATTCGACCGGCACGGCGTTGCAAGATGTCGCCTCGGCGGCCGCTGTCTACGAGCGCGCGTGCGCGCAGGGCCGCGGCCGCAGGCTCGCGCTCGACGGAACGGGGCATCGCCATGCTTGACTCGCAGGTCCTCGCATTCACGATGGTCGCGGCGCTCATGACCATCTCGCCCGGGCCCGACACGATGCTGGTCGTGCGCAATGCGCTGCGCGGCGGCCGACGGGACGGGTTGCTGACCGTCGCAGGCATCTGCTCCGGGCTGTTCGTGCACGCGCTCCTATCGGCACTTGGTGTGTCGGCAGTCCTGATGTATTCCGCGACGGCATTCACGGCGCTCAAGATCGGGGGCGCCCTGTACCTCGTCTGGCTCGGCATCAAGTCGCTGCGCGCCGCCGCGCGGCGCGTCGCGCCGGTGCCTGACATCGCCGGTGCCGCACCCCGTGCGGACGGCACGGCGTCGTTCCGCGAAGGCCTGCTCACCAATCTGCTGAACCCCAAGGTGATCGTCTTCTACCTGGCGCTGGTGCCGCAGTTCATCGGCCCGGATGACCCGGTGCTGCTCAGGTACGTGCTCCTGACTTCGATTCACTACGTCCAGGGCATCCTGTGGCTCGGCGGCGTCGCGCTCCTGGTCGCGCGCTCGCGCGTCATGTTCATGCAGCCCGCATGGCGGCGCTGGATTGACGCCGCCTGCGGCACCATCCTGGTCGCGCTGGGCCTGCGCCTCGCGCTGCAGCGTCAATGAGCAGCAAGTCCGGCCTCCAGGCGATCGAGCGGCTGCACCGGCGCGACATGCGCGCCTCCGCGGCCGGGGACTTCCGCGCGCTGCGCGCGCTGGTAGACGACGACGCGGTAATGTTCCCGCCCGGCGCTGCGCCACAGCGCGGCGCCAAGGAGTTCGACGCCGCGTTCGAGCGCATGGCTGCCGCGCCGAAGACGCATGAGGTGATCTCCTACCGGCTCGAATTCGAGGAGGTGAAGGTGTTCGGTCGCTTCGCGGTCGAGTGGGGCGCGATCCGCGGCGCCACGCGCGAAATCGCGACCGGGCGTATCGTCGAGGCGGAGTACCACGTGATGCGCGTCCTGCGCCGGCAAAAGAACGGCAGCTGGAAAGTCTATCGCTCGATCTGGGCGCCTCGCGGGGCGCCGCCGGTCGGTTAGGATGGCCGCGCCGGGCGGGCCGCGGCGGCAGCTTGCTCTGGTCGCGCTCCTGGTGCGCGATTACGACGAAGCGATCGCCTGGTTCCGGACGGCGCTGCGCTTCGAGCTGCTCGAGGATTCGCCGCGCGAGGGCGGCAAGCGCTGGGTGCGCGTCGGCCCTCCGGGCTCGGATTTTTCGCTGCTGCTGGCGCGCGCTGCGACGCCGGCGCAGGAGCGCGCGGTCGGCGTCCAGTGCGGCGGGCGCGTGTTCCTGTTCCTCCGGACCAGCGACTTCCGCGCCGACTATGAGCACATGAAGCAGGCAGGCGTGCGCTTCACGGAAGCACCGCGCCGCGAGCCCTACGGCATGGTGGTCGTATTCGAGGACCTCTACGGCAACCGCTGGGACCTGCTCGGGCCGCCGGAGGCCGCATGAGGATGCCGGCGCTGTTCGTCGGGCACGGCAACCCGATGAATGCCATCGACCGCAACGAGTTTTTCCGCGGCTGGCACGAAATTGCCCACCGCCTGCCGAAGCCCGCGTCCGTCCTCTGCATTTCCGCTCATTGGGAGACGGAAGGCGCCTGGGTTACCGCCAGCGAGCAGCCGCCTACCATCCACGATTTCTACGGATTCCCGAAAGCGCTGTACGACGTGCGTTATCCTGCGCCCGGGTCGCCGGCGCTCGCCGCGCGGGTCGCCGCGCTCGTCAGCAGCGAGCGCGTGCAGCAGGATCCGGGCCGCGGTCTCGACCACGGGACGTGGAGCGTATTGAGCGCGATGTACCCGGCCGCCGATGTCCCGGTGGTCCAGCTCGGCATCGACACGCGCCGCGAGGGGTCGCACCACTACGCGATCGGCCGGCAGCTCGCGCAGCTTCGCGACGAGAACGTGCTGGTCATGGGCAGCGGCAACATGGTGCACAACCTGCAGCTATTCAGCTTCCACGACCCGAAGCCGATGGCCTGGGCGGAGCGCTGCGACGAGGAGCTGCGCCGGCGCATTGCCGCCGGCGAACACGAGGCGCTCGTCAACTACGACAGCCTGGGAGCCGATGCGCGCCTGGCCGTTCCCACGCCGGAGCATTACTACCCCCTGCTCTACGTCCTTGCATTGCAACAGGAGCGCGAGGCGGCCGAGTTCTTCAATGCACGGGTCGTCAGTTCGCTCTCCATGACTTCGGTGCTGATCGGCGGCCCGCAGGCGTAATATCCGCATCCGGGGCCTGATCGCCCCCTTCCGCATACCAGGGGATACTTCATGAACGCCAAGTTCCTGATTGCGTCGCTCGTCATATTCATCCTGTGGATGCTCGCCGGATTCACCGTGCACGGGCAGCTGCTGGCAAATGATTACCTCGCTACCGGGCTGATGCGGCCGGTGGAGGAGCAGGCGCAGTACTTCGTGTGGATGATCATCGCCCACCTGCTGATGGCCGTGGCCTTCGTCTGGATCTACACGCGCGGCCGGGAAGCGAAGCCCTGGCTGGGCCAGGGCCTGCGCTACGGTTTCGCCGTCGCCCTGCTCGCCTGCATTCCGATCTACCTCATCTATTACTGCGTGCAGCCGCTGCCGGGCATGCTGGTCGTCAAGCAGATCGTCTTCGACACGATCGTGCTCCTGATCCTCGGCACGGCCGTGGCGTTCCTGTACCGCGACCGGGCAGGCTGATTTGGCGGCCGTGGCCGGCTATTCGGGCACGCCGCTCGCCGCCAAGCTCGGCATCAAGCCCGGCATGGCCGTGGCCGCGGTGAACGCGCCGAAGGACTACGCGAGGCTCCTGGCGCCGTTGCCCGACGGCGCCCGCATTTCCGCAGCCGCCGCGCGTGCCGGACTCCTGCATCACTTCGCGATGCGCCGCGCCGAGCTCGCGGGGGCGCTGAAGAAGTACCGGGCGAGCCTCGGCGACGAGACGCCCGTGTGGATTTCCTGGCCGAAGAAATCGGCGAAGCTCGCGACCGACATCACCGAGGACGTGATCCGCGAGCTCGCGCTGCCGCTCGGCTACGTGGACGTCAAAGTCTGCGCGGTCTCGGACACCTGGTCCGGGCTCAAGCTGGTCGTGCGCAAGGAGCTGCGCGCCAGGGGCCCGGCATGAGCCAGGAATGGATCGACGTCGGCGCGGCCGACGAGCTCTGCAGGCGTCCGGTGCAGGAACTGCGTGCCGGCGAGCGGCGCATCGCGCTGACCTTCAGGGACGGCCGTTTCGGCGCGATCTCGGCCATCTGCAACCACGTCGGCGGCCCTCTCGGCAGGGGCCATCTCGACGGCGACTACGTGGTCTGCCCCTGGCACTACTACAAGTTCCACTGGCAGACCGGCGAGGGCGAGCCGGGCTACGAGGACGACCGCGTGCCGGCGCACGAAGTCAAGGTGGAGAACGGCCGCGTGCTGGTCGCCGCGAAGGCGCACTCGAAGCGCAACCACCTGCCGCACGAGCCGCATCCGCTCGCGCGCGAGCCGCGCCGCGAGCCGGGGCCGATCCGCGTACTCGGCATCTCCACGACCGCGATGACGGCGGGCCAGCCACGCTACAGCACATCCGAGGACCTGCTGCTGCATGCGCTCGCCGATGCACGCTCGCGCAAGGACTGCGAGTGCGAGACGCAATTCATCGCGCTGCGCGAGCTGTCGTTCCGCGCCTGCGAGGGCTTCTATTCGAAGTCCGCCAAGGCCTGCACCTGGCCCTGTTCGATCACCCAGATGGATCCGAAGGACCAGATGGACCGCGTATACGAGGGCGTCGTGCACTGGGCCGATGTGATCCTGGTGGCGACCCCGATCCGCTGGGGCGGCCCGAGCAGCCTGTACTGCAAGATGATCGAGCGCATGAACTGCATCCAGAACCAGGAAGTGGTCGCGAACCGGCACCTGATGCGCAACAAGGTCGTCGCGCTCGTGATCACCGGCGGCCAGGACAACGTGCAGGCGGTCGCCGGGCAGATGCTGATGTTCTTCGCCGAGCTCGGCTGCCAGTTCCCGCAGTTTCCGTTCGTCGCCCACTCGCGCGGCTGGAGCGCCGAGGACATGGAGAACAACGAGCAGTACGTGCGCGAATCGAAGGTCCTGCACCAGGGAGCGGCCGCGCTCGTGCGCCGCAGCGTGGACACCGCCAGGATCATGATCGAGTCCACCCTGGGCGAGGGGGCGCTGGTGCGCGGCGGGCGCAAGGGCCACCAGCTGGATACCCGCGCGCAACTCACCGGTCTATGATCGCGCCTGCGATGCCGGCCGCACGGGGGGAGCCTGCATGAACCGGTACCTGGCGGAGTTTTTCGGCACGTTCTGGCTGGTGCTCGGCGGTTGCGGCAGCGCGGTGCTGGCGGCCGCATTCCCGGAGCTCGGCATCGGGCTCCTGGGCGTCGCGCTCGCCTTCGGCCTGACGGTCGTGACGATGGCCTACGCGATCGGGCACATTTCCGGCTGCCACCTGAATCCCGCGGTCACGGTCGGGTTGTGGGCCGGCGGCCGCTTCGCCGCCGGCGAGATCCTGCCTTACGTCGTCGCGCAGCTGCTGGGCGGTATCGCTGCGGGCGGCGTGCTGTACCTGATCGCGAGCGGCGCGCCGGGTTTCGACGTTTCGGCCGGCTTCGCCGCCAACGGCTACGGAGCCCATTCTCCCGGAGGCTATTCGCTGACCGCGGTCCTGATCTGCGAGATCGTGATGACCGCGATGTTCCTGCTCATCGTCATGGGCGCCACCGACAAGCGCGCGCCCGCGGGCTTTGCGCCGCTCGCCATCGGCCTCGCGCTCTGCCTGATCCACCTGATCAGCATCCCGGTCTCCAACACCTCGGTGAATCCCGCGCGCAGTACCGGCGTCGCCGTCTTCGTCGGCGGCTGGGCGACGGCGCAGCTCTGGGTCTTCTGGGCCGGGCCCATCGTCGGCGCCCTGTTCGGCGCCGGCATCTACCGTTCCATCGGGAGAAACGAATGACCACCATCGTCGCACTCTGGTTGCCGATCCTCGTCGCCGCGGTGCTCGTCTTCATCGCGAGCTCGATCATCCACATGGCGCCGCTCTGGCACAAAGGCGAATGCCCGGCGGTGCCGGACCAGGATCGCCTGCTGGACGCGATGCGGCCGTTCGGGCTCAAGCCCGGCGAATACATGCTGCCGCGCGCCGGCGACATGAAGGCGATGAAGTCTCCGGAGTTCATCGAGAAGCTCAAGCGCGGTCCGGTCGTCTTCATGACCGTGCTGCCGAACGGGCCGGTCTCGATGGGCAAGGCGCTCGGCCAGTGGTTCGTCTACTGCCTGATCGTCGGCTTCCTGGCCGCCTACGTCGCGAGCCGCACGCTCGACGCCGGCGCCGAGTACCTCGCGGTATTCCGCATCGCGGGCACGACCGCGTTCATCGCCTATGCCGTCGCACTCTGGCAGCAATCGATCTGGTACAGCCGGCCCTGGTCGACCACCCTGAAGCTGACGCTCGACGGCATCATCTACGGCCTGATTACCGGCGGGGCTTTCGGCTGGCTGTGGCCCGCCGCGGCCTGATGCGCGAAGGAGCGACATGCCGGCGACGGCTCACCAGAATCTGCACGATGTCGGGTTCGAGTTGAAGGAGCACGCGGAGTACATCGAGCTCGTCTGCAACGGCTCCTACTCCCCCGGCCTGCAGCTGCGCATCGCCGAAGTGGCGCTCGCCGCCGCCGCGGCCGCCGCACGCGGCGCCGTCCTGATCGATATCCGCAAAATCTCGGGATCCGCGCCCTCGATGTCGGAACGCTACGACCAGGCCGTCAGGATCGCCGACCTGCAGGCAAGGTTCACGCCGCGCGTGCGGATAGCGGTGCTCGGCAAGGAGCCGATGGTGCACCCGCAGCGGTTCGGCGAAATCGTCGCCACCAACCGCGGCGCGTTGCTGCGGGTGTTCACCGAGCGCAAGCCGGCGCTCGACTGGCTGCTGATTCGGCGGAAGAAGCGCTGATTTCGCGCGGCCCGGGCCGCTCGGCAATCCTCCGGCTTCCCAAGCCCGGGGGGTTGTGCAAGACTCAGGTGTTCCGGGGGGATTCAGATGAAATGTCTGTATTACGTCGCACCCGAACTCGAGAGCACCTCGCGTGTCTCCGATGACCTGCACGACGTCGGAATCGACGATTTCTTCGTGCACGTGATCGCCAGGGACGAGTCGGGCCTCAAGAAGCGGCACATCCACTCCGGCAACTACCTCGAGACGCTCGACGTCATCCGCGAAGGCTTCATCGGCGCGGCCTTCGGCCTGTTCGCCGGCATCGTCGGTTGCGTGCTGCTCGACAATTTCGGCCCGTTCGAGAACATCCCGTGGTTCGTCTACGTGGCCCTGTGCGGCGTTGCGACGCTGTTCGGCGCCTGGGAGGGCGGCCTGATCGGCGTCGAGAAGGAGAACAAGAAGCTCGCGCGCTTCCACGACGACATCGAAGCCGGCAAGTACCTGATCCTGATCTACGCCCGCAAGGACCAGGAGTCCGCCGTGCGCCACATGATGAGCCGCCGGCATCCGGAGGCCGAATTCGCGGGCGTCGACAGTCATTTTGTCAATCCCTTCACGGCGGTGCGCCGCCGCCGGGCCGCCGGCGATCGGGTCCGTGCGTAAATAGGGGGCGCGCCGATGGCGATTGCGGTAGTCCTCGTCCTGCTCGTCATCGGGTCGATCATCTTCCATTTTGCGAGCCCGTGGTGGTTCACGCCCATCGCGTCGAACTGGACCACCATGGACGACACGGTCATCCTCACCTTCTGGGTCACCGGCATCGCATTCGTCGGGCTCAACCTGTTCCTGGCCTGGGTGGTCTGGCGTTACCGCCACCGCAAGGACCAGAAGGCCGACTACAACCCGGAGAACAAGAAGCTCGAATGGTGGCTCACGATCGTGACCACGGTCGGGGTGGTGGCGATGCTGGCGCCGGGCCTGTTCGTCTGGGGCAAGTTCGTGATCGTCCCGGAGGACGCCGCGATCATCGAGGCCGTGGGCCAGCAATGGCACTGGAGCTTCCGCTTCCCGGGTGAGGACGGCGAGCTCGGCGCGACTGACGCGACCCTGGTCTCGCCCGGGAATCCCTTCGGCCTCGACCCCGAGGATCCGAAGGGCCGCGACGACCGCCTGGTCGCGAGCCCGGAGCTGCACCTCCCGCTGGACCAGCCGGTCAAGGTCTTGCTGCGCTCGAAGGACGTGCTGCACAACTTCACGGTCACGCAGTTCCGCGTGAAAATGGATCTCGTCCCCGGCATGGTCACCTACCTGTGGCTCACGCCGACGAAGCCCGGCGAGTACGAGATCCTCTGCGAGGAGCTCTGCGGCGTCGGCCATTTCGCCATGCGCGGCCGCGTGGTCGTGTCGCCGCGCAAGGATTTCGATGCCTGGCTCGCCGCGCAGCCGACGTTTTCGGATTCGCAGGCGCTTGCCGCCGCGGACCCGGCCGCGGGCGCGGCGCAGTACGGCGTGTGCATGGCCTGCCACGGGCCTTCCGGCGAGGGCAACCCGGCGCTCAATGCGCCGCGCCTCGCCGGCCAGCAAGCGTGGTACCTGCGGCGCCAGCTGCTGTCGTTCCGCGCGGGCCTGCGCGGCACGCACCCCCAGGACATGTACGGCGCACAGATGCGGCCGTTCGCGTCGATGCTGCCGGACGATACCGCGATCCGGAACCTCGCGGCCTATGTCCAGACGCTGCCCGGCCACGAGCCGCAAGCGACCATCAGCGGCGACGTGGACCGCGGCCGCGGGCTCTACGCGACCTGCTCCGCCTGCCACGGCCGCCAGGGTCAGGGCGTCTGGGCGCTCAATGCGCCGCGGCTCGCGGAGATGTCCGACTGGTACCTGGTCCGGCAGCTCCAGAACTTCAAGCAGGGCATCCGCGGCTCGCATCGCCGGGACTTCTACGGCTGGCAGATGGCGACGCTGACCGGGATGCTCGAGGACGACGAGGCAATCCTCGACCTGGTCGCTTACATCAACACGCTCGAACCCGAGCCGGCGCGCGCCGCGATGGCGTCCGGAAGGGGGAACTGATGGCCTACGTCGCAATCGCCGATCGTGACGCGCCGATCCACGATCCGCACGGCTTCATCGAAAAGTACATCTGGAGCCAGGACCACAAGGTCATCGCGATCCAGTACGCAGTGGTCGCGATCTTCGTCGGACTGATCGCGCTCGTGCTTTCGGGCCTGATGCGCCTGCAGCTCGGCTTCCCGGACGAGTTCCACTTCGTCGACCCGAACCGCTATTACCAGTTCATCACGATGCACGGGATGATCATGGTGATCTACCTGCTGACCGCGCTGTTCCTCGGCGGCTTCGGCAACTACCTGATCCCGCTCATGTGCGGCGCCCGGGACATGGTGTTTCCGTACATGAACATGCTGAGCTTCTGGGTGTACCTGCTCGCGGTGCTGGTGCTGCTCGCGAGCTTCTTCGTGCCCGGCGGCCCGACCGGCGCCGGCTGGACGCTCTACCCGCCGCAGGCGGTGCTCCCCGGCACGCCGGGTTCGGGCCTCGGCATCATCCTGATGCTCGCCTCGCTCGCGATCTTCATCGTCGCCTTCACCATGGGCGGCCTCAACTACGTGACTACGGTGCTCCAGGCCCGCTGCCGCGGCATGACGCTGATGCGCATGCCGCTCTCGGTCTGGGGCATCTTCATGGCGACGATCCTGGGCCTGCTCGCGTTCCCCGCCCTGTTCGTGTCCGCGATCATGATGACGCTCGACGGCACGCTCGGCACCAGCTTCTTCATGCCGGCGGTGGCGTCGATGGGCGAGAACCTCAACTACGACGGCGGCAGCCCGCTCCTGTTCCAGCACCTGTTCTGGTTCTTCGGGCATCCCGAGGTTTACATCGTCGCGCTGCCGGCTTTCGGCATCGTCTCGGACCTGCTTTCGACGCACGCGCGCAAGAACATCTTCGGCTACCGCATGATGGTCTGGGCCATCCTCGCGATTGGCGGCCTGTCGTTCGTGGTGTGGGCGCACCACATGTACGTCAGCGGCATGAACCCCTATTTCGGGTTCTTCTTCGCGACCACGACGCTGATCATCGCCGTGCCGACCGCGATCAAGGTCTACAACTGGGTGCTGACGCTCTGGAAGGGCAATATCCACCTGCGCGTGCCGATGCTGTTCGCGATCGGCTTCATCTTCACCTTCATCCACGGCGGGCTCACCGGCCTGTTCCTCGGCAACGTGACCGTGGACCTGCCGCTCTCCGACACCTACTTCGTGGTCGGCCACTTCCACATGGTGATGGGCGTGTCGCCGATCCTCGTGGTGTTCGGCGCGATCTACCACTGGTACCCGAAGATCACCGGGCGCATGTACAACGAGACGCTCGGCAAGTGGCATTTCTGGCTGACCTTCCTCGGCACCTACGCGATCTACCTGCCGATGCATTACCTCGGGATCCTGGGCGTGCCGCGGCGCTACTACGCCCTCGGCAACACCGAGTTCCTGCCGGAATCGGTGCACGACGTGAATGCGGCGATCACGATCGCCGCGCTCGTGGTCGCCGGCTCGGTGCTGATCTTCATGTACAACATGATCGTCAGCCTGAAGTCCGGGCCGAAAGCGCCGCCGAACCCCTGGAAGGCCACGACGCTCGAATGGCAGACGCCGGACACGCCCCCGAAGCACGGCAACTGGGGGCCGAAGCTTCCCGAAGTGCACCGCTGGGCCTATGACTACAGCGTGCCGGGCGCGCCCGACGATTTCATCCCGCAGAACGTGCCGGTGGACCCGAAGCTGGGCGTCGGCCGCGACCACGGCAGGAAGCATTGAGCAACACCGCGATATTCATCGCGCTCCTGACGGGCGTCGTCGTCTGGTTCGTGGTCGCGAGCCGGCTGACCGCGAAACCCTGGCGAGGGGAAACCAAGGGCGACGTCGGCGCGATTCCGCTGCCGGCGGCGCGAATCGGCCTGTGGGCCTTCATGGCCGTGGTGACTTCGCTGTTCAGCCTGTTCGTCTCGGCCTACGCGATGCGCATGCACCACGGTCTCGGCTGGTGCCACCTGACGATCCCGAACCTGCTCTGGTACAACTCTCTCGTGCTGCTCGGCGCGAGCGTCGCGATGCAGCTCGCGAGCAGCCTGGCGGGCCGCGGCCGCCGCGCGACCGCGCGCACCGCGATGCTGGCGGGCGGCGTCCTCACGATCGGCTTTCTCGTGGGCCAGATCCTGGCCTGGCAGGCCATCGGACCTTCGCTCTATTTCATCCAGGGCAGCCCGGCGATCGCGTTCTTCTACGTGCTGACGACGCTGCACGGCCTGCACCTGATCGGCGGGCTGTACGTGCTCGGGCGCACCATGGGCCGCTTCAACGCGGGCGCCGAACTCCTCGACCTGCGCCAGAGCCTCTCGCTCTGCGCCACCTACTGGCATTTCCTGCTGCTGGTCTGGCTTGCCGTGTTCGGCGTGCTGCTGTTCCTGTAAGAGGCGCGACGCATGGCCCACGACGCTCCAGCCGCCGCACTCGGTCCGCTCCAGCAGGTTGCGGCGGACTTCGCCGGCGACAAGCATGCCTTCCCGGTGCCGTGGGGGAAGGCCATGATGTGGATCTTCCTGCTTTCGGACACCTTCATCTTCACGTGCTTCCTGACGTCCTACATGAACGTCCGCATGTCCACGATGCAGCAATGGCCGTTCCCGAGCGAGGTGTTCGCCCTGCACATGTTCGGGCAGAACATTCCGCTGATCCTGATCGCGATCATGACCTTCGTGTTGATCACCTCGAGCGGCACCATGGCGCTCGCGGTGAACTACGGCTACCGGCGTGACCGCAAGCGCACGATGCTGCTGCTGGTCGCGACCGCCGTGCTCGGCGCGACTTTCGTCGGCATGCAGGCCTTCGAGTGGACCAAGCTGATCATGGAGGGCGTGCGGCCCTGGGAGAATCCCTGGGGCGCGCCGCAGTTCGGCTCCGCCTTCTTCATGATCACGGGATTCCACGGCTGCCACGTGACGGCGGGCGTCATCTACCTGCTGGTCACGGCCAAGCGGGTCCACAGCGGCTTCTACGACAAGCGCGGGACCTACGAGACGGTCGAGGTCGCCGGCCTGTACTGGCACTTCGTCGACCTCGTCTGGGTGTTCATCTTCGCATTCTTCTATCTCTGGTAGCGCCGCATGACCGATCACGCCAAAGAAGGCCAGCAGCATCCGCTCGCGATCTACCTGTGGATCTGGATACTGCTGTTCGTGCTCAGCACCTTTTCCTATCTCGTGGACTACTACCACCTCCAGGGCATGCTGCGCTGGTCGCTGATCATCCTCTTCATGCTGCTGAAGGCCGGCTTCATCGTCGCGATCTTCATGCACATGGCCTGGGAACGGCTCGCGCTGAAGCTCGCGATCCTGGTGCCGCCGCTCTGCCTCCTGATCCTGATCGGCTTCATGGCGGTGGAAGGCGACTACACTTTCCTGACGCGCGGGTCGGCGTTCCTGCGGTGATATGATGGGCCCATGCCGGGCCCGGTGATCCGCGAAGCCGATTTCGTGCAGAGCGTCGCCGACGCGCTGCAATTCATCTCCTACTACCATCCCGCGGACTACATCGCGCATCTCGGCCGCGCGTACCAGCGCGAGCAGTCGCCGGCGGCGAAGGACGCCATCGCGCAGATCCTCACGAATTCGCGCATGTGCGCGGAGGGGCACCGTCCGGTCTGCCAGGACACGGGCATCGTCAACGTGTTCATCAAGGCGGGCATGGACCTGCGCTGGGACACGCACCGGAGCCTGCAGGAGCTCGTGGACGAGGGCGTACGCCGCGGCTATCTCAACGACGAGAACCGGCTGCGGCCCTCGATCGTCGCCGACCCGCTGTTCACGCGGAAGAACACCGGCGACAACGCGCCCGCGGTCGTGCACGTCGAGATGGTCGCCGGCAACCGCGTCGAGGTCACGGTCGCCGCGAAGGGCGGCGGCTCCGAGAACAAGGCGATGTTCGCGATGCTGAATCCCTCGGATTCCATCGTGGACTGGGTGGTCGCAACGGTGCCCGAGATGGGTGCCGGCTGGTGCCCGCCCGGCATGCTCGGGATCGGCGTCGGCGGCACCGCGGACAAGGCCATGGTGCTCGCCAAGGAAGCGCTGATGCAGCCCATCGACATGCACGAACTGCTCGAGCGCGGCCCGAAGAACCAGCTCGAGGAACTGCGCATCGAGATCTACGAGAAGGTGAATGCGCTCGGCATCGGCGCGCAGGGGCTCGGCGGCCTGACGACCGTGCTCGACGTCAAGATCAAGACCTTTCCGACGCACGCGGCCTCGAAGCCGGTCGCGATGATCCCGAACTGCGCGGCGACGCGTCATGCGCATTACGTGCTGGACGGCAGCGGCCCGGTCGCGCTCGACCCGCCCTCTCTCGACCTCTGGCCTGACGTGCGCTGGAAGCCTTCGAAGGCAGCACGGCGCGTCGATCTCGATGCGCTGACGCGCAAGGAAGTCTCGGGCTGGAAGCCCGGGCAGACGCTCCTGCTGTCGGGAAAGATGCTCACCGGCCGCGACGCCGCGCACAAGCGGCT
>Ga0187892_10001975_pt1 | contig 43817 bp, 35 predicted proteins | sample MA1701073metaG_FD_139345 | JGI IMG/M metagenome (GOLD analysis project Ga0187892, IMG submission 139345) | Bio-ooze microbial communities from a basaltic lava cave in the Kipuka Kanohina Cave System on the Island of Hawaii, USA - MA170107-3 metaG ... | reverse complement strand
CAGTGTTACTTTAATTTCGTAGTCTTGCCCCCTTGTGGGGCATTGTTGCAACCGCGAATGTATTGGCTTCGACAGCGGCCCACAAGGGGCCGGGACTACAAAAACTATGGTAACAGCGTACTAGGCTTGTCCGGGTTGGCTTTGTGTTTATTGACTGGCCGAGGCGAGTGCCCGGTCAATATACTTCATTTCAGCGCTTTGTAGGTTTGATTCGGCTCCGCATATTCCACAAAAGCCTGCTTGCTGCTGCGTTCGACAACTTCTTTGAGCGATATCGGCGAAGTGATTTTATAAACGCGAACGCTGATCGCCGGAATCTCGTTGATTTGTTGCAGCCCCAGCTCGGAGGCCAGCGCTTGGATTTGCGCCGGTTTTACCTCCGGCTTGAATTTGACGAGTATTTCTTTCACCTCTGTCGCTGCGGATTTGGGCGGCGCCGGTTTTTTATCCTGCGAAATGGCGACGCCGGAAAAAATGACGAGGCCGGCGAATAATGCTGCCAATATGCGTTGTTTCATGATTCATTCTCCCTTTTAAAATGGGGTTAAACATGTCTTGCGGTCTTCATGCCCGACCAACAGTTGTTATGTGATGGCGTCATCTACTCATATTACCGACGAGCGCGAAAATTATTCCCATGTCGCATAATTTTTATCTTGAATTTTTGCATTGATCGAATTGAAGTGTGGCTTTGCAGGGGTTCGAGAAAGGTTTGCTATTTCTTGGCGCATGGCTTATATTTACATTGCAAGTTATGAAAAAGCAAAAATTACCAAGGACTGTCTTTCAATGTCAAGCCGATTGCCGACCATCGAAGGCGTATATGATGGAAAGCGCATACAGCCGCTTGAAACGGTCCAAATCAACAAGAAACATCGCGTGCTCATTACATTGGTCACACAATCATGATTTTCAGAATATCAAAGAGATTGTCCTGGTAACCATCGACGGTTTAATCGCTATGGTGCAAAAGTGTCGATTGGTCCACCTTATATCCTTTCCAAGGCCCTCAAATTTTCTTGTTATGGCTGGCAACGTTTTTCAGCCTGGCGTTGTCAGAATAAGTGTGCTAAAAAAGCGGAATGGGCGACCAATTTCACCCAGCGCGAGCCGAACGACGGCGCAGCGCCTTTCCAGCAAACCGCCTTCAAAATTTTGTACGACGAAAAAATCTTTACGTCGGCGTTCGCGCTTATGACAACGAACCGGACAAGATCGTGCGCCGGGTCACACGCCGCGATCAATTCGACGGCGATTGGGTGGAAATCAACATCGACCAGGAAATCGATTTCACCAAGCGCGTCAAGCGGCCACCGGCCAACATGGTGAACGCCCTCATCCGCTTCGGCAACAGCATGGTTTACATCAGCTGCCTGGCCGAGATTTACCGCACCCAGCTCAACCCGCTGATCTCGTATCTGCACGAGCCGGGCACCAAACGCTTCAGCCTGTCGCTGGATCTCGCGGAGATTTTCAAACCGCTGCTGGCCGACCGGCTGATCTTCAGTCCGAGGTCGCCGGATTCATCAAGATAAAGATAATACATTTCACCCCCGCTTGCTCTTCGCCTTCTTGTAAACCTCGATATACCTCCGCGCCGATTTTTGCCAGGAAAAATCCTCCGTCATCCCGCGCTCGACGACCCTCATCCACTCTTCTTTCTGATAAAACAGCGTCAAAGCCCGCTGGATGCTGGTGTATAACGCGTACGGCGTAAAATCCCCAAACGAAAAACCGTTGCCCTGCTGGTGGAACTCGTGATAGTCGTTGACCGTGTCCGCCAAGCCGCCGGTTTTGCGAACGATGGGCACCGTGCCGTAATTCAAACTGTACATTTGATTCAACCCGCACGGTTCGTAACGCGACGGCATCATGTACATGTCGCAGCCGGCGGTGATCAAATGCGCCAGCTCGTTGTTGAAGCCGAGATAAACCGCAACTTTTTCCGGATACGTGCTGGCCGCCCAATTCAGAAAATCTTCATATTTTTGTTCGCCTTTTCCCAGGAAGACGAGCTGCAAAGGCATTTGCATCAACTCCGGAAAAGCCTGTGAAATAATCTCCAACCCCTTTTGCACCGCCAGGCGCGTGATCAGGCCGATCACCGGCACGTTTTCATGAAATGGCAATTTGGCGTAATCCAGCAGCGCCTTTTTATTTTTTATTTTATCGGCGAACGAATCAAAATCGTAGCGCTGCGGAATGAATTTGTCGACGCGCGGGCTCCAGTCATTCGGATCGATGCCGTTCAAGATGCCGTAAAAATCGTCGCGCCGCATCGCCAGCACGCCGTCGAGGCGCTCGCCGTATTCCGGCGTTTGAATCTCGCGCGCGTAGGTTTCACTCACCGTCGTGATCGCATCCGCATACAACAAGCCCGCCTTCAAAAACGAAAACGCTTGATGAAACTCGTACGGCCCCATCGGATAATACTTGTCATAAAACAAACCAGCGTGATAAATCGACTCTTTCGAAAACGCGCCTTGATAGGCGAGATTATGAATCGATAGCACCGAAGCGGTATGCCAAAACAAGCTGTCCCAACCGTATTTCTCCCGCAGATAAACCGGCAGCAGCGCGGTTTGCCAATCGTTGCCATGCAAAATATCCGGCGGCCAATGATAACGCTGCAGGATTTGGAACACGGCATTTTGCAAAAGAAGGAAGCGCTTGTCTTCGTCCGCATCGTTGGTATAAAGCGAGGGGCGGTGATAATAACGCGGACAATCGATGAAATAATGCTCGACGCCGGCCTCGTTTTTCTTGTGCCAAACGTGATAATAAACCGCCTCGCCGCCGATTTGCACAGGAATATCATACAGCTCGCGCGCGAAGCTCAAGCCGTGATTAATGGTGTTGATCGAGCCGTACAGCGGCATGAAAACCTTGACCTCACACCCTTCCGCCACTAAGGCCGAGGGCAACGCGCCGCTCACATCCGCCAAGCCGCCGGTTTTTGCAAAAGGCACACACTCGCTGGTCGCAAAGGCGATTCGCATTTATTCTGCCTCCGAAATATAAAACAGGGCGTCAACCTGTTGTAAATTTGTTCACAGACTGCTGAATTGGCTGAGTTAGAAAATTTTTATGCCTGAAGGCAATACTACGAAAATTTACCGTTCTACCACGGCAATGCCCGTCGGATCAACCTCCACTTCGATGGTCTTGACGACTTGAAATGTTTTGGTGTCGATCACCATGACATTGCCTGTCTTGCCGCCGTGCTCCGTCGGATGATGTGGGTTATAATCGCCGCTCAGATTTTCATTGGTGACGTAAGCATAGCGGCCATCGGAGGTGAACGCGATGCCGTGCGGATTCGCAAACGACGGGCTTTCAATCGTCGCGACGACTTGGTTGTTGGCAACCCGAATGACGCTCATGTTATCGGACTGCTGATTGGCCACGTAAACAAATTGGCCGTCCGGCGTTACTTCCAGCAAGAACGGCGCTTTGCCAACTGGCACTGCGGCGACAACGTTTTTCGCCGCGGTATCGATCACCCGAACTTCGTTGGAAGCAAAACAAGTCACGTAAGCAAACCGATCATCCGGCGTGAGCGCCACTTGCAGCGGCTGATATTTTGACGAGCGCACGGGATTGACATCCGGCGCGAGCAACACCCGCGCGATTTCGGTGTTGTCGGCGGCGTTCAGAATCGAGACGCTGTCGGAAAGATAATTGGTCACGTAAATGAGCTTGCCGTCGCGGCTGAAGCTGATGCCGTGCGGCGCCAGGCCAACGTTGATTTGCTGAATCTTCGTCAGCGCCGCGGTGTCGATCACCTGCACGGCGCGGCCATTCGGATTGGTGATATCCCAATTCGTCACATAAGCTTTGCTGCCGTCGGGATTGACGACGACATTTGCCGAAGCGTTGCCCGCCGGCGCCTTGCCAACGAAAGCATCGCTGGCCGTATCAAATTTCCAAATTTCGCCGCTGCCGATCAACGAAACATACAAGAACCGTTTTTGCGCATCGACAAAAAGATTGTGCGGCACGTCGAGCGCCGGAGAATCGCCCACCGGAAGCAGGCGTGTCACGAGATGATGCTCGAGTGAAATGACCGAGATGAGATCATCGCCTTGATTGGAGACATAAATTTTTTTGTTAATATTTTCGTAAGGCCGCTGGCCGGCGTCGTTGCGGGCGCCTTCTTCGATCCAGCGCGCGATAAATTCGATTTGTTCTTCCAGCAGCGGCTTGCGGTTCAGCGGCATGCGCGGCTCGCGTTTACCTTCTAGATGTTCGACGAGATGGCTGTGCTCGCCATGCCCGGAAATGATCACCGCGCCAAAATCCGAGCCGCGAATCAAGCTCTCCCACGAGGTGAGATCCAAGCCGTTGGCGCGATCGCGCGAGTTGTGGCAGCCGGAGGAGAGGCAATTCGCTTTGAAGATCGGTTGCACGTGTTGCGAATAAACGATTTCATCGACGCTTTCGTAGTCGATAATATCGTGGGCGCAGCTTAACCAGAAAAATAGGCAAAAATTTAAAGTGATGAATAAAATAACGGCGGGTAAGGGAATGGGGCATTTTTTCATTGCGCTTGCTTGAGGTTTATAGATGCTTTCATGAATGATTAAACGACTAAAGTCGAAACAAGATACACAAGATTCCCGGCAAAGTCAAGCTTGGACAAAACCACGGATTATTTTTGCACCGGCCCGTGAATGACTTCTGCGACAATATTTTGCGGCGGAACGAGAAGCTTGCCGTTCAAATCGACAAAGATGCCGAGCGAGTAATCACGCGCGAGCAATTTGCCGCTGGCGGCGTTATAAATTTCGTGAATCCACGCGCCGCGCACTTTGCCTATCTCGCAAATCCAGCTCACGATCTCGATTTGATCGTTGTCAAAGGCCGGCTCGAAATATTCAAGCTCGTGGCCACCTTGCACGACGAGCCATTCGTGGCGCAGGCTCTCGATCGGATGGCCGGCCGTGCGAATCGCCTCAAAGTAGGCCTGGGCAATCCAATGCAAATAGACGGCGTTATTCACGTGCTGCGCGGTATCCACCTCATAATTTTGCACCCGCCGCTGATGGCGATAGTGATACGCCTTCTCGGTTTGCTGCGGATTTTGCATCCGAATGTCAAGCTCCTCCAGCTCTCCGGTCGGCTCAAAATTTTTCTCGAACTCTTTCGGAATGCGAAGCGGTTGGCCGGTTTTCAAATCGAGATAAACCCAATTGGCGCGGGCGCGCGCCACTTGCGCGCCGTCGCGGGTACGGATGATTTTATATTCACGATTGGAAGTCACGCGCTTCATGTCGGAAACCCAGGTCGTCACCTCCAGCTCGTCGCCGTAAGCGGCTTGCAAATGGTAGCGAATCGACAATTGGCGGATCACCCAGCCCGCGCCGTGCTCGCGATACCACTCCGGACTGTAACCGGCTTCTGTGGAGGCCTCGATCGCGGCCTCCTGCATGTAGTTGGCGTAAATCGCATTGTTGACGTGATGGAATGAATCCAACTCGTAATGACGCACGCGGAAACGACGGGTAAATTGGCGCATGATTTTCTCCTTTCCGAAAATTTCAAGAACTCGTTTGTATCAAAATAGCGGATGATATTTTTAAAAAAATAGTGGATACCTGCCGCTGGCTTTTGTATATTGAAATATTGCGACGCCAAATTTTTTAAACAACAGCAATTTTTAATTTAAGGAGAACCGCGATGAAATTTTTAAAAGGATTGTGCGGAGCACTGGCCGGGATCGCCGCCCTTGTCTCGCCGCTTGCCGCCGGCGTGATTATTTCGACCACGCAAACCTCGGCTTCGAAACCCAATGACAAGGCCATCAACAAAACCTACGTGGACAGCGACCGCTTGCGCATCGAGACGCAAGGCCTGGGCGCGATGCAGATCGTGATTTTCCGGCAAGATAAAGGATTGTTCTGGATGATCGATCAGAAAACGTCGACGTATATGGAGGTCACGAAGCAGGATTTGCTAAAAATGAAAGCGAAAATGGGCGAAGCCAAAACCATGATGGATGAGCAGATGAAGAATCTGCCGCCGGAACAACGGCAAATGATGGAGAAGATGATGAAGGGCCGCATGCCGGTGACGCAAGCCGCAACGGCCACAACCACGTATAAAAAAGTTGCGTCCGGCCAGAAAGTCAATCAATGGGTTTGCGCGAAATACGAAGGCCACCGCGAGAATAAGAAGGTCAAAGAAGTTTGGACGACCGATTGGAAAAGTTTCGGTTTGACGCCTGAGGCGTTCAACGTCATGAAAGACATCAGCGAGTTCTTCGAGGGCTTCACTAAAGACATGGGTGCGTCGTATGACAAGATCGGCTCGGAAGAATGGGAGAAGGAAAAAGGCTATAGCGGTATTCCGGTCAAAACGCTTTCATTCACCGACGGCCAGCTTCGCACCACAAGCGAGGTGACGGAAGTCCGGCGGGAAAATCTATCCGCTTCGTTGTTTGAGTTGCCGTCGGGATTGACGAAGAAAGAAATGCCGTTTATGCAAACGCCAATGCGTTAAAAAAAGCAAGCCGGACTTTCGCGTAAAAACATCGTGTCAGTCCGGCTTACTCTTCCTCCAGTAAGGCCTCTTATGCGAAAAGCAACGCTTGGGTTGATCGTCATTGTTCTGCTTGTGGGAATCCCGTCGCTGTTTCCTCTTTCTTGGCATGACCTGATCGAAAATTCCCTCATCGATCTGCAATTCAAGCTGCGCGGCGCCCGCCCGCTGTCGGATGAAATCGTTTTTGTCTACATCGGCGCGGAAGATGCGCAGGCGCTCGGCGGCTGGCCGATCACGCGTGATTATTACGGCTACATGACGCACGTTCTGAATCAACTCGGCGCCAGCGTCATTGGGTTTGATATTTTGTTTGACACCCCCAATCACCATTATCCGGAGTTTGACAACATTCTCGCGGATTTTTTTCAATCGGCCGGCAATGTTTGCCTGCCGATGGCGTTTGCGGAATTGGCGCGCGATGAAAATCAATCGTCGCAGCGATCCAACCAAGTTTTTGTCGGACGCGATCCGGTTTTCCCATTCGACCAGTTGCGAAAACACGCCGCCGGAATCGGTTTTAGCAATTTCACCGCGTCGCCGGTCGTCCGCAAAGCGCCGTTGGTTGCAGCTTATAACGACGTCATGATGTTGTCTTTCGGCGCGGAGTTGGCGCGTTTGTATCTAAATTCTCCTCACAGGAAAAAGGCGGCAGGCGATACCATCGCCGTGAATCAATTTGTCTTTCCCATTGATCGACAAGGTCAACTGCGGTTGAATCATTTTGGCGGCCTTGATGATGCTACCGCGATGAGCTTTGTCGAGGTGTTAAAAGTTTTCGAGCGCGCCCCCGATTCGCTCGATTTCAAAGACAAGATCGTGCTGGCGGCGGCGACTTTCTCCGGCGCGCCGACGCTCAAAGCCACGCCGTTGTCCAACGCGCTGCCGGGCGCGCTGATTCACGCCACGGTTGCCGAGAATCTGATTCATCGCAATTTTTTGCGCGAAGCGCCGAAGCCGTGGCAGTTGATTTTGATTATCCTCATGGCAATGGCAGCGTGGGTTGTTTCGCAATTAAATCCAACCGGCTTGAAGATCGCCGGCGGTTTGGGAATGATTTTAATTTATGCGGTGATAGCGCAAATCGCTTTTAATCAAGCCAATCTCGTTTTGCCTTTGTTCTATCCGGCCATTGCGTATCTCATCACTTTGAGCTACGCCGGGGTGATGCGGCGGCGCGGACGCCAGTCGGTTGATGAGTCGATCAAACAACTGCTGCAAGAGCAAATTATCGCCAAAGAATCGGCGCTGGAAATCGCGCAATCAAACTTGGCGGAAGTCCACAATTTAGTTCAACAACAAGCTGCTGATTCCGAACAAATCCGGCAAATGGCGGACGGGAGGCAAAAGAAAATCTTTGATCTCGAAAAAGAGCTGCGCGATCTGAGGACGCATATTATACCGGAGGAAAAATCCGCCTCGCCGCAATTTCCGGAAATCATCCATGCGCCGGGCGGCAAAATCGCGGAAGTTTTGGCGATGGCCGAAAAAGTCGGCGCGGAGAATATTGCGGTTTTGATTTTGGGAGAAACCGGCACGGGCAAAGAGATGATCGCGCGCGCCATTCATCAATCCGGCAAAAGAAAAAATGCGCCGTTCGTCGCCGTCAATTGCGGCGCCTTGCCGGAAACCCTGCTCGAAAGCGAATTGTTCGGCCACGAGAAGGGCAGCTTCACCGGGGCTCAAGCCCGACGGCGCGGGCGTTTCGAGCTGGCGGACCAAGGAACGATATTTCTCGATGAAATTTCCGAGACGACGCCGGCGTTTCAAGCGCGTTTGCTGCGCGTTTTGCAGGAAGGCGCGTTCGAGCGTCTCGGCGGCGAAGAGACGATCAAAGTTGACGTGCGCTTGATCGCGGCGTCCAACAAGAATCTGCCGGAGGAGGTTGCAAATGGCCGTTTTCGCGCTGACTTGTTTTATCGTCTCAACGGTTTTCCCATCACTCTGCCGCCGCTGCGCGAGCGCCGCGAGGATATTCCGCTGCTCGCGAGGCATTTTTTAAAAAAACACGGTCGTGATGCCGCCGCTTCTTTTTCCGATCAGGCGATGAATATGCTGGAAAATTATCAGTGGCCCGGCAATGTTCGAGAATTGGAAAACGCGGTGCGGCGCGCCGCGATCTTGGCGCAAAGCGAAAGCCGCCAACTTATTCAAGTTGCTGATCTGCCAAAAGAAATTGTAGAAAAACAATCGCCCCAGCAAGCTACGGTCGTCTATCAAACTCTTGAAGAGCAAATTTTGGAAATGCTGCGCGCGCTAAAATTTTCGCGCTCCGCGATCTCTCAAACCGCCAAGGCGCTCGGCAATCGCGACCGCGGCACGATCACCGAATATTTTCGCGGTATTTGTTTTGAGATTTTAGTCAATGCTGATTTTGATGTGGAAAAAGCCGCGCGGATAATTGCGGCGACGAACGACGAGGAGACAGTTGGAAAGGTTCAGTCAAAAATCGATGAATATCTCAGAAATCTTCGGGCATCCGATGCGAGCGAGGCTTTGTTCAAGGGCTTGCCGAAAAAATATCATTCCTATCTTCAGCAAGTCATTCGGCATTTCGCTTGAAAGTCATGGGATTGGTTATTGAAATAGATCTTTATGAGTTCCGACTGAATGTTTAGTTGTGCGTCTTTGGGCATTGCTAAATCCCCTGTCTTTACAATAAATGTAAATGTTTTATCGGATAAAGTCAAGATTCCTAAAGATTATTACCTCGACTTCTTCTGCGGAAAAATTCCGCATTTCCCCGCAGCTCCCGCAGTTGCACTTTCCCTACTCTCACTTACCTCGTACTATAATTGCATGTTTTCATAAACTTTGTCTTCCCGAAAAGAATCTTATCAGAAATGTGGTATTACTCTTGCATTGATGTTGATTGGTAAAAATCTAAGCGGAGAAATTTAGCTCACAGAAGTTGAACACACGGAAACTGAATAAAGAAAATTCCGTGCACTGTTCCCGGCGGGCGCAGCGACTTTCGTGAGCAAATCATTAACATGAAAATCTTTGCAAAATTAGGCTGATCATGCAGAACGTCTAAGAGATTTTCATCATTATTGGGTGCCACATGTGGCATGGAGAATTACTCATACATCACCAAACTACAGGAGTAAAAAATGAATGGACGCAAGTTTTTCGCCGCCGGAATGGCAAGCTTGGCCTTGCTCAGCTTTGGCGCAGGATGCAAAAACAGCTCGCCTTCTGACTCATCCCCTATGCAGAAATCGAGCACAGTCCTGATGAAAGCCGCCGCTAAAGTGCAGCCCCATGTCACCTTGGGCGACATACCGGTCAAAGGTGGATCGCTCAATATTCAATCGGCGCTGCTCAATATCGAAAAATTCCTGATTGAAGAGAATTTCGGCTTTGATGGTGAACAAGAGGGCGAGCACCAAGATGACGATAACGGCTCTGACAACGACCATGATGCGCCCGACATCATGGTTGCCGGCCCATTCAGCATCGAGATTAGCAAAGGCGAAGCTTTTCTCGACTCCGTGGCCGTTTATCCCGGCACCTTCAAAGACCTCAAACTGAACTTTGCTCGTAAAGCCGCAGCTCCCTTCAATGGCAAAAGCCTCGTGATCAGCGGGCAATTTGCGCCAACCAACGGCGCCGCGATTCCCTTCACGATTAACTCGGAATTTGCCAAAGAAATTCAAAGCCAGATCGCGGGAAACGGGATCATCGTGCCGCAGAATGCCAAGGTGCCGGTGGTCGTGAATTTTGACCTGCAGGCTTGGTTCAGCGGTATGGACTTTACAAACGCAACGTTGGTAAACGGCGCGATTCTCATTGACAACGCCAACAACGCTGGCCTGCTGTCAGCCTTTGAAGCGAACCTCGCCAAGTTCGTCGAAGTCGAGGAAGATCGCGACGGCGATTGATGCGCATCGCCGGTTTTTTCGCGATGAGCGCAGATTCTAAATTCGCTTGCGATCGTCTCATCACGCGTGAATATCTAACAGGAAAAGCCGCAACGGCTTTTCCTGTTTTTTAAAACTGATTTATGGAAATGATTTCTACTTTTACGAAAACATTTCATGCCATAGCAGTTGCTATTCTTTTTTTATTGGGCTTCTTCGCTCAAGTTTTTGCGAATGGCGTGATTAAAAGCATTGTTCTTGATCGCGCCACACGCCAACCATTGCTATGATTTTTTCAACATTAATTCAGATTGTATAAAGCCAAAGAAAGCTTTGACAAATCAACGAAAACGTTATAATATAAGTGAGGAGCAAAATGAAACGCAAAAGCATGACCTCGTTTGCCGTCATAGCAGCAACTCTCACGGCGCTTTTTTCGTATTCATCTGTGCAAGCGCAAGGAAGATCAACCGGTATCGGTTTGCGCGGAACGTATTGGAACATGAACAATGGCCCGGCCCATATTATCGTGACTGATCTCGACGATTACAGCGCCGTTGATGTAGGCAATGGCGGTGGCTGGATTTTTCTCTTTTCGCGTGTCGATGAACAAACGTTTTTCGAGTTTAGTTTGGGCGCTGTCGGCAGTTTCAAAAGTGAATCGCGCCATGATTTCGGTGAAGACGTTGATGTCACGGTGGTTACGCCGATTTTGCTGGGCTTTCGGCACAATCTGTTTTCGAGGTACAGCCAAACTGCTTTGCAACACTACATCGCTTATGGGGCCGGGCCATATTGGTTGCACGACATAAAAGTCCGCGATGGTATCTACGAAGACGCGGCCATCGTCAAGTCCAAAATCAAACCTGGTGGATATGCCGGCGGCGGCATGAATTTCATGATGTCGAGCTGGTTCGGCTTTAATTTTGACGTCAAATATCATTTCATTGATTTCAACGTCAATAACGATTACAGCGGATTCGAATATGGGTTGGGATTCAGTTTTATGTGGGGACGGTATAAACCCGATCGTCGAAGATAGAACCTCAACCTAAAGAGGATGCATGTATCGCCGCTTAAAAGTTGTTTTAGCTTTTCTAACCGCATCTGCTTTAATGAGCAGCCACGATTTGTTAGCGCAAGGCATCTCGCGTTCGTCCGGTATCGGTTTGCGTGTGAGTTACTGGAACATCGCCAATCACCCGACCCGTTTTAACATATCTGATGGGGGGACGCGAACGGTTTATGATTTTTCCGGCTTTGGCTCATCGCTGTATTTTTTTTCACGCCTGCATAACAGTGATTGGTTTCTCGAATTTAGCCTTGGGACGGTAGCCAATGTTCATGGCGAAGAAAATGATGTTGTGAGTAAAACCGTGGAGGTCTCGGCGATTATTCCATTCCTTTTAGGTTTACGATACGATCTGTTGTCAAACCGATTTGCCAGCTCAATTCAACCGTATGTCACAGGTGGTGGAGGCGCTTACTGGTCCACCGCTTTTACCGTGCGCAATCAACTGACGGGAGAACAAGGGAATGGTCAAGCTGATTTGCGTTTGGGCGCGTACACCGGCGGTGGTGTGAATTTCGTCTTCTTCAGTATTTTCGCATTGAATTTTGATTTGCGATATCATTTCGTTGACTTTCAACGAAAACAAGATCCCAGTGGATTGGAGTTTGGATTGGGCCTGAGCTTCATGTGGGGCCGCAAGCGTGAGATTTTTCAGATTAAAGAAACGAAAGTCGTGGTGCCCGATATTTACCCGGCGTATTATCAGTTCTATAATACCTATCCGTTAGCGCTGGTTTCAGTTAAAAATGTCGCGGGATATCCCATCGAAGTCAATGTGCGAAGTTACATCAAAGGTTATTCGGTGCGGCCCAAGGACAGCGGTTATATCAAGCTCGGCCGCAACGAAACCAAAGACATTCCGGTGACGGCCATCTTCGGCCCGAGCTTGCGGGACGCTTCGCGGCGTACCTCGGCGGTGCTTGATCTTCAAGTCGAAGCGCGCACCGGCGGCACGCATCGGAAAGCCGTGAGCGCCGAGCTGGTGGTTCATAATCGCAACGCCTGGAACGGCGAGATCGACAAGCTCGGCTTTTTCGTCACGCCCGAAGATGAGAAAGTTTTGCGGTTAAGCCGAAAGCTGATGCGGGAGCATCAGCGCGCCGATTCCGCCGGCGTGAAAAATTTGTCGACGGCGAAAATCATCTTCGAGGCGCTCGGCGGGATGGACTTGCAATATCAACGCGATCCGAATATTCCATTTTACAAAGACGATCGCGTGCAATTTGCCGGCGAAACGCTCGAGCTGCGCCACGGTGATTGCGATGATCTCGTGGTGCTTTATGCCTCGCTGTTGGAGAGCCAGGGAATCCAAACCGCCTTCGTCGAAGTCAAAGATCCGGAAAAAGACATTGCCCATTTGTATTTGATGTTTGATTCCGGCTTGACCGCCGATCAAGGCCATTTGATCAGCAGCAACGAGAAGCGCTACGTGATTCGCGAAGACGCGAGAGGGCGGCGCGTCATCTGGATTCCGGTTGAAACCACGCTGGTGGCAAGCGGTTTTGAGGACGCATGGAAAACCGGGGCGTTGGAGTACTTGCAAGATGGCATCGTGCGTCAAGGCTTGGCTGAGGAGTGGGTGAAAGTTATTGATGTGGAATGATGAAATAAAACGTAAAGCGTAAAACGTAAGCGTTACGTTTCAAGGAGTTGCAATCATGTTGAGAAGAAATCAGTTGTTCGTTTTCATCTTAATCAGCTTGACGCAAGCCGCCTTTGCAGTGCCGGGTGTTAAAATTATCAGTATTTCCGGCGAGGTCAAAATCCGGCGCGGCGTGGAAGAGACGTGGCATCATGCTTCCGTTGGTATGTTGCTGGAAGAAATCGATACGATTTTAACCGGCGAAGCCGCGACGGTTGTTTTAAAGACCGACGAGGGCGCCACCTTTCGGCTTGGCAGCTTTGCGATTTTGGATATCGCCGATCTGCGCAAAATCACCGAACGCGAATTGTTTCTTTATTTGATGTCGAAAAAAGTGAATCAGATTCCAAATCGCGAGGGGAAAACGCGGCTGCGCATCGGCAACGTCAGCGTTGTGCATGGCGAGCCGAAAGCCGGACACGCGCCAAGCCAAACTGACAACGATGACTCACAAGATTGGATGCAGGAAACCAACGGCGCCAAAGCTTTGTACGAGCAACAGTATTATCCCAACGCCATTATGAAATTGCACAAAGTGTTGGCGAAATATCCCAACGCCGAAGATTGCGGCGAAAGGCATTTTTATCTCGGCAAAGCTTTTGAGGCGATGAACAAGCCCGGGCAGGCGATTGATGCCTACAAAGCCGTTCTCGAAAAACTCTGTGAGAATGATTTATCCAAACAACGCGCCGGTGAAGCCCGGCAGGCGATTGAACGCTTGAAATGACGAACTTATTTTGATCTTTTTGGAGGCATAAAAATGAAAAGCATACAATTAAGCAAAAATGCCGCTTTGATTTTCCCATTGATTTTGTTATGTCTGATTGCTTTTACGGCTTGCGATCTTCGTGTCATTGACTCCAATGACGACGTCGCCAACACCAACTTCTTTGCCGCCGAAACGTTTTCATTTGAAATCGCCGTCAAGAATCAGGCGCGCTTCAACCTCGAAGCGATCAACGGTCCGGTCGACGTTGTCGGCGTCCCGAATGCAGCGACGGCGCGCATTTGGGGCGAACGCCGCGTCGAATCCGAAAGCGAGGCCGACGCCAAAGCGCATCTCAAAGACTTGGAAGTTCGTCTTACCGAGCGCCAAGACGAAATCGCCGTCAAAACCATTCAACCCGACAACAACCGCGGCCGCAATTACAAAGTGGTTTATCATCTTCGCATACCGAACGCCTGGAAACTGAGTGTCGATCATGTCAATGGCACTGTGGCGATTGATTCGGTCAAGAATGAGGTGTCGGTAAAAGTTATCAACGGCACCGTGCAACTGCGGGAAATTTTTGGCAGCGTCACGGCTGAAGCGGTGAATGGACAAATCAATGGCAAGCTGGCGCTGCCGCCGCTGGGAGCTTGCAAGATCAGCACGGTCAATGGCCAGATTTTGCTAACCATACCGAAAACCACGTCCGCCGATTTTTCCGCCTCGGTGACTAATGGCGACATCAATCTCGCGAACTTGCCTCTCAACAATTCCGTAAGCACGCCCAAATCTTTGCGCGGCAAGATCGGCGACGGGCAGGGCACGATCACGCTTTCCACGGTGAATGGCAACATCAGCGTCAACGGCTTTTGAGATGATTTTCAATTTGCAAATTCGCGGAAAACTGTTTATCTTAAGCTGGCGCCGATTGCTCGTTATAAAAAAAACCAAAACGAGCAACCCCGACGGGCGTAGCCAGCAACCAGCAACCAGCAACCAGACATGCTCATCTGCCGTGTAGTTGGAGACGTGGTCTCCACAATCAAAAACCAGCATCTCAAAGGCCACAAGCTTCTGCTCGTGCAGCCGGTCGATCTTGACGGCCAGACCCCGAAAGGCGAGACGATGATCGCTTTGGATAGGGTTGATGCCGGCCCGCAGGATTTGGTGCTGGTCAATCGTGAAGGCGGCGCTGCGCGCATTCTGTTCAACAACCCGAAAATTCCCGTCCAAGCTGTCATCGTCGGCGTGATTGATAACCTCGATGTTGCCAAATGATTTTCGATGAACGCTTAAACCGCATCATTGCGGAAGAAATGGGTCACATGCATCGCGCGCCCAAATGCAACTGGTGCTGGGTTTGTCCCGATTGCAAAACCGAAGTCGTTTCCCATATCGTGAGAAACGGCGCGGCGCGCGTCGGCGCCAGTCCCGGCATTGGCCCGCTGCACGGCGACATGGCCCAAACCATCGATCATACTTTGTTGAAAGCCGAAGCCACGCAATCGCAGGTTGAAAAGCTTTGCGAGGAAGCCGCGGCGTACAGCTTTGCCAGCGTTTGTGTAAATCCGACGTGGGTGCCGCTTTGTTACAAACTTCTGCGCGGGACAAGCGTGATGGTTTGCACCGTCGTCGGTTTTCCGTTGGGCGCGACGACGACGGAAGCGAAAGCTTTTGAAGCGCGCCAGGCCGTGGAATGCGGCGCGTCCGAAATCGATATGGTCGTCAATATCGGCCGGCTCAAATCCGGCGACTACGACGCGGTTGAACACGATATTTATCACGTGGTGCGGGCCTCGGCGCCGGCGCATGTCAAAGTCATCATCGAAACGTGTTTCTTGACGGACGACGAGAAAATCAAAGCCTGTGTGCTCTCGCAAGCAGCCGGCGCGCATTTTGTGAAAACCTCGACCGGCTTCGGCTCCGGCGGCGCGAGAATTGAAGACATCGCGCTCATGCGCCGTGTGGTTGGCGAATACATGGGCGTCAAAGCCTCCGGCGGCATCCGCGAGTACGAAACCGCGGCGCAGATGATCGAAGCCGGCGCCTCGCGCATCGGCGCTTCGGCCAGCGTCGCGATTGTGGAGAAAAAGCAGGCGGCGTGAAGGCAGAATGCAAACTTGCTGGTCTGTAAAAATTTTAGTCAGGTAGATTTACTGAAAAGAGCATTTATGAAATCCGTCAAAACGTTAAAACGTGTTCAAAAGAGATCGAGGGTTGTGCGTGATCCGCAGATTTTAGGCGGCAAGCCGGTAATTGCTGGCACACGTATTTCCGTGCGCTTGATTCTCGATCATCTTGCCGAAGGTTATATGCCGGAAGAAATCATTATTGAATACCCTGTGCTAACCCGCTCCGATATTCAAGCTGCGATGCGTTTTGCCTCTCGTGCTATCGAAACAATAGAAAAAAATGGTAGATGATAATTCCGGCGCTCACGGATAGCCATATAGCGCGTTCCACACAACGATTGTTGGAGCAGTTCGGCTTCCAAATTGATAACGTCGATGCGCGTTTGGGCAGTGGCGTGCCAGACCGAATCGTCGCGGACTTGGCTAGAAAAGAAAACCGTGTGTTGATTTCGGGTGACAAGATTTTTGCCAATGGCCGCCAATATCCACCCAGCGCGTATGCAGGAATTATTGTTATTCGCGTTAAACCTCTTACCGCAGGAAACATGAATCGTGTCCTGCGACGGTTTCTTTTACAATCTGCTCTCACCGATTATCGCGGCCTTCTCGTTATTATCACTGCAACAAAAATTCGTATTATTCGATGAACTGTTAAGCGCAATTTACGCTTTTTCTATCTTTAACTTGTGAATGAAAGCTGTTTGGAAAATTTCTCTATCGCTTCTTGCTGTGACAAGCCCGGGCATATTCTGGTTTTTATTTTCGCAACGAAGCGATTTATCTTATGACTTCACGGCTTTACTTTTCTTCCGAAAAAAGTGTGTTGAAATTTTGGGCACACGCTCCGGCGCGATTCTCGTGATGAACCCGAACAACGGCCTCATGTTGGCTGTGGTGAACGAAAAGCTCGGCGTGCAAAACTCGACGCGTCCAGGCTCAACGTTTAAAATCGTCACGGCACTCGCGTTGCTAAAAAACGTCATCATTAATCCTGCCGACCAGTTTATCTGCAACGGCCAAGTCGAGATTCGCGGAAAGATCCACCGCTGTTGGCTGCGCGAAGGACACGGCGAGCAAAATCTTGTGCAAGCGTTGGCCAATTCTTGCAATGTTTATTTTTATCAGGCCGGAGAAAGCCTTTCGCCTGAAAAGCTTGCCGCAAGTGCACGGCACTTTCATTTAGGTGAATACACAGGCGTCAATCTTTCCAATGAAGACGGCGGAAAAATTCCGGTTTGGGTTTCAGATGAGGAAAAAATCAATTTTCTCGTCGGACAGGCGCGCTCACTCGCGGTGACACCGTTGCAGATGCTGGCGTTGATTTCAGCCGTGGCGAATGGTGGATTTTATTATCGGCCATTTTATCCGAACTCTCCGAAAGAACTCGAAATGTTTCGTCCCGAATTGAAGGGAACGATTCATTTCGGCGACGAGTTGCGCCTGGTCAAAGAAGGCTTGCGTCAAAGCGCGGCGTATGGAACCAGCGCGGCGGTGAAATTGCCGCAAATGACCGTCGCGGGAAAAACCGGCACGTCGTCGTCCTATTTCGGCGCGAAAACCGATGCCTGGTTTGCCGGCTTCGCGCCGTTTGAAAAGCCGGAGATCGCCGTCGTCGTTTTTTTAGAAGATGGCCGCGGGGCAATGGATGCGGCGCCCATCGCCAGAGAAGTCTTTGCAAGTTATTTTCATCTTTTTCTAAAAGCATTAAAATACTAATGCAACTTTCCTGCTTTCGTTATTCTCTTCCAAAGCTTTACTCATATTTTCCCATTTTTGCAATCATCACAGGCCCAATTTTTATTTTTAAGAATTTTCATGCAAATTCTTTGGTACAACCGCAGATAAACAATTGAAAAACCATTCGGATTTTTGTGAAGTATGCGGCATAGCATTTGTTGATGAAGCTTGTAAGGGATTAAGCAGGCAGACGACCAAATGATGGAATAACAAGCTCATCAATTTCGAGAAACAAAAATATGGAAAACACCAACGAAAGAGAAATTTGGTTTTGTTCCGAGTGCGGGCACGTCGTGAGTGAAAACGACGAATTTTGTGTGGCGTGTGAATCAATTTTTGCCGAGACCAATCTCGCCGCGCGCAGCCGGTTTGGCAGGAGAGTTGAAGAGGGTGGCGTTGTAATCAAACCATCTTATTCTCACGAACTTGGATATGCCTTCGCGTAATTCTGTTTTTGGGTTACATCGTTTGTTTTAAAATCATTTCGTTTTGATTCCCCAAAATAAAAATAGCTCCGAAAATTGGAGCTATTTTTATTTGCAGTGCCGGGAGCGGGACTCGAACCCGCAAGGGCTTGCGCCCACTGGATTTTGAGTCCAGCGCGTCTACCAGTTTCACCATCCCGGCATTTGAAGTTTTTAAAATTTATTACGCCCATCCCGCTTTGGAGCGGGACGCGTCTACCAGTTTCACCATCCCCGCAAATCTTATTCCCGCAACAGTTTATAATTTAGAAATTTTCCCGCAAAAGTCAAGCCCTTTTCCTGCCAAAATAAAATGCTTGAGAATATCCAAAAATCTTTCTTATCTTCGAATGAGTCAAAAGATTGATCGATCACAGCATTTTAATCATCGTTGTTAATGAAAGGAACAAAATGCCCAAACGCATTCTGTTGGTTGATGACGAACAGGATATCATCGATTTATTGAAATACAATCTCGAAGCCGAGGGCTACGAGATCATTTCGGCGACCGATGGCTTGCAGGCGCTGGAGCTGGCGCAAAGTTCTCCTGATCTGATCATTCTCGACGTCATGCTTCCCGGCAAAGACGGATGGGAGGTGATTCGACAGCTTCGGCAAATCGAAGGCACGAAGCACATTCCGGTGATTTTTCTGACCGCGAAAGGCGGCGAAGTGGATGAGGTGGTTGGACTGGAGCTTGGCGCGGATGACTACATGATCAAGCCAATCAGCATTCGCAAGCTTATTGTGCGCGTCAAAGTCGTGCTGCGCAAAGCCGCGGCAACTGCGCCCCAGGCCGGCACGACGATTCGGTTCGGCGAGGTCGAGGTCAATCCGCTCAATTACGCCGTCAAGGTCGCCGGAAGATCGGTGGCCTTCACCAAAAAAGAATTCGAAGTGTTGCTTTATCTCGCCAAGCGCCCGGGCCGGGTGATCACCCGCGATACTTTGCTCAACGAAATTTGGGGCGACGACGTGGTGGTCATCGACCGGACCATCGACGTGCATATTCGAAAAATCCGCGAAAAGCTCGGGGAAAACAATATGCACTTGATCGAAACCATCAAGGGTGTGGGTTATCGCCTCAAAGCGGAAGAGTAAGCGCGCATGAAACTTTCGCTCCGTCAAAGGCTGATCATTACCCATCTTTTTCTGCTCGTCGTGGTGACCGTCGCCGCCGGCCTCATTATCACTTACGAGTTGCAGCGGTATTACAAGTCCCGCCTTTTCGAGCAATTGAAAACCCAGCTTGACGGTATTGAATATTTTTTGGGAACCACGAGTTTCAGCTTTGACCACGATCGCTTGAACTACGAACAACTCGCTGGTTTCGCGCGCGCCAGCCAGATGCGGCTGACAGTGATCGACTCGACGGGCATCGTTCTGTTCGAATCCAATATTTCGCCGGATTCTCTCCGGTTTATTGAAAATCATCTCAATCGGCCGGAAGTGCAAATGGCGCTTCAGGAAGGCCTTGGCCGTGACGAACGTTTGAGCGCGACGATGCAGCAGCGTTTGTTTTATGCGGCTAAAAAAATAAAATTGCCCACCAAGCACACCGGTTTCCTGGCGCGCATGCAGGTGATTCGTCTCGCCATTCCGCTCGCCGAAGTGGAGCGCGCGCTGCAAGAAATGCGTTGGAGCATCTTTGCCGGCGGCGGCTTGGCGCTGCTTATCATCGGTTTCATCAGCTTTATGGTCTCGAGCCGATTGACGACGCCGATTCGCGAGCTGGCGAAAGTCGCCGAATCGGTCAAGCGCGGCGATATCGAGGCGCATTTCAAGCATGACGCCGACGACGAGCTGGGCGAGCTGGCGGATTTGCTGAACGACATGCTGGCCAAATTACGCGAAGATTGGGAAAAAATCCAAAAGCTGGAAACGATGCGCAGCCAGTTTCTCGGCAACGTCTCGCACGAATTGCGCACGCCGATTTTTGCGGTGCAGGGTTTTCTCGAAACGTTGATGGAAAGCAAAGTCGAGAATGCCCAGGTGCAAAAAGACTTCATCGAAAAAGCCCACCGCCAGGCCGCGCGCCTCAACAATTTGCTCGCCGATCTCATCGATATCTCGCGCATCGAATCCGGTGAAATGAAAATGAGCTTTCGCTATTTCGATCTGCATGACTGGTTAAAGAAGCAAGTAGCGGAGATGCAAGCCGTTGCTCATGAATACAGCGTTGCGCTGGCGCTGACTAATTCGCAATCTCACCCGCCACTTTCCGTTCTCGGCGATCGCGAGCGGTTGACGCAAGTCATGACCAATCTCGTCAATAACGCGATTAAGTATAATGCGCCGACCGGCAAAGTCGACGTCGGCTATCGCGAGTCTCATGATCATGTCGAAATTTTTGTCGCAGATACCGGCCGCGGCATTCCGGCGGCGCATCTTCCAAGAATTTTCGAGCGTTTTTATCGCGTTGACAAAGAGCGTTCGCGCGCTGTCGGCGGCACCGGCCTCGGCCTGGCCATCGTCAAGCACATCGTCGAAGCGCACGACAGCGAAGTCAAAGTGCAGAGCGAGGTCGGGAAGGGCTCGAGATTTAGTTTTGTTTTGAAGAAGAAGTAAGATGTATAATTTGACTTGCGTTTTTAGCAAGCTTTGCTTAACTTGATTTCGTGTGATAGCATACCGGGCTCGTGTTCAAACCCATAACCCGAGAAATTCACATGCGTAAAAATTTAACGTTCGGACTTGCTCTTGCAGCGCTGCTTTTCCTCTCGAACACAACCCAAGCGCAAGATAAAGCTTTTCAAACGGAAGTGCTGCAAAAACTCAAGGAAATAGATAATAGGTTTAATGCGTTGGAAAACCGGCTGCACGACATGGACAAGCGCTATGAAGTCCGTTTTGCAACCATCGAAACCAAGCTCGAGGCGGTGAACCAACGCATCGATGACAAATTCAACTTGATCGTTGGATTGCTGGGCCTCCTCCTCGCCGCCTTGCTCGCTTTGCCCTACGCTCCGAAACTGCTGGAGAGATTTAAAGCGCCATCTGAAAACAAAAGGGACATGCAGCGCATGCAGGAACAAATCGAACAAATCAAAGCCCAGTTAGCGCAGCTTTCCCCGCCAATGCGGCCCACTCCGTGAATTTTTTCCCCTTTAAAATTTGTGTACGCGATTTATGAAACAACGCGTCATTTTCATTTGCACGCATAATTCCGCCCGCAGCCAAATGGCTGAAGGGCTGCTGCGCCATCTCGCCGGCGAGCGCTATGAAGTCTTCAGCGCCGGCACGGTAGCGACAAAAGTCAATCCGCTGGCGATCAAGGCGATGGCGGAGAAAGGCATCGATATTTCTAATCACACTTCGGATCGTATTGAAAAATTCATGGGGATGGAATTCGATTACGTGATTACCGTTTGTGATAACGCGAACGAGTCGTGTCCTTATTTTCCCGCCAACAAAACGAAGTGGCACTGGAGTTTTGAAGATCCCTCTGCGGCAATTGGGACTGAGGCGGAAGGATTGGCCAAGTTTCGCGAGATTCGCGATCAAATCGAGACAAAATTGAAAGTTTTATTATAGCTGTATCCCGTGGCGCGGGGAAATGCGTTCGGGCGTTAAATTTTTCTCTTTGGGGATTCCTCAAAATGTTTGTTATTTCTTTGCCGAATAACGACTGCAAGCATTTTCTTGCCTTCTTAACACAATCTTAACGCGGCATTGAAATTCCCTTAAAACTGATTTTTAAATTTGATCTAGTAACGTCGCATGCGTTTGCTTTGATGTCGTTGTACAACAATCCACTGAATTTGGTCAAGCCACAAAATTTTCAGGAGAATTTATGAAAGCTCAAACCACCTCACGGTGGGCCATGCCCATCGCAATCCTGTTGTGTTGTTTCTCCAGCCTCATGGCGCAAGAAGGGAAAATCAGCGGCTACATTTTCGGCGATTATTTTTATGAGTTTTCGCATCCGAACGCGGCGACCGACGCGCTGAATCGCAACGGGTTTCAGTTCCGACGGGCGTACTTCACATACGATCGCAATTTGTCGGAAAGATTTTCCACGCGTTTTCGTCTCGAAATGAACAGTCCGGATTTATTTGGCAGTCAGGATTTTGGCGCCAGCAGCCAGCTCACGCCTTATATCAAGCACGCCTATCTGCGTTGGAACAATTTCATTCCGCAAAGTAATTTGTCGTTCGGTCTGGTGGGTGTCCCGACGTGGAGCATCTCGGAGGAAGTGTGGGGATACCGCTCGGTGGAAAAAACGATCATGGATGTGCGCAAGGTCACCAGCTCGGCTGATTTCGGCCTGGCTTTAGATGGCAAATTCACCAAGTCGGGCGTGCTGAATTACAGCGTTCTCGTTGCCAACGGCACCGGAACCAGGAGTGAGACCGACCAAAACAAACGCGTCTTCGTCAACACGCCGATCAAGATTCAAAACGCCTATTTTATCGTTCCCTATTTTGATTATGAAGGCGGCAATGACGGCAAGAGCAAGAATACGCTGGCGTTGTTCGCCGGATTGCAAAAACCGGATTTCCACGGCGGCGTGGAAATTTACCGGAGAACCAGCAACAAGGCGCTGGCGAACAATCAGGACAGAACGGAAAACGGCGTTTCGATCTTCGGCGCGGTGAAAGTGGCGGAGAAGGTCAAGCTGCTCGGCCGTTACGACATTTATGATCCGAACACCGATCTCGATGCCGACGGCAACACCTTCATCATCGCCGGCCTGGATTTCGCGCCGGAGAAAAATGTCAACATCATTCCCAACGTCAAAATCGAAAGCTATCAGGCGGCGGGAAGGGATGCCAACGCTATTGGTGAGGTGACGATCTTCTTCAAATTTTGACATGATCATCAAAAATCTCGAGCGCGTGGCGGATTTGTCGACCAACGTCGCCGAAGAAGTGGTGTTTATGGTCGAGGCCGGAAGCGTCAAACATCATCTCGGCAAAACGATGTTCACGGCTCTCATCAGATGAGATAATCCTCGCCTTTCTTTTGAATAATAGCCTTTCCCTCATGTGCCACCCGTCGATAAAATTACACCTCGACAAAAGCGGCTTGAAAACAGCGGTTGATTTATTCAGATTTTTTGTTATATTCAAGATTGAGAGTAACAATAAGTTTTACTTATTTCCTTAATTGTGCTCATATAAAAGTCAAGCCCTGATTTTCCTTTAACTGCTGAAACCAATTTGGTGGCGCTTTTGAGCATTATAAAGCAAAATCGGGGTTTTACAACCGCTAAAATGTCCCAAATGTTTGACTACTCCGCTAAATTCGAATCGTTCAAAAACCAAACGCTGTACGAAAAATTGGATCGTGAGCAGCAGGACTTTATCCGTAGCCAGGCGTTTGCCCATCATTTCACCTTTCAAGAGTTCCGCCAAGTCGTCGAGATCAGCCGCGATCTCAGCTTGTGGAGAGAGGGGAATTTGCCGGATTGGTGGCGCGCGGAAACCTCGCGCTCGACGCTGCACGGCCCTGCCCTAAAAAAACAGCTCATCAACAATCTGCGCGCGCACATTCAAAAACTCAAAAGCGCGCCGGTGATTTATCCCAAGGAAGCGCTGGCCAGGCCGAAGCAGCGGGAAAAGAATTTCATCGCCACGGAAAATTCGGAGAAAAAAATCCATGGCATGTGTCCCGTCGCTTCCGAAAAAACCGTGTGCTGCAATCTACGCACAATCGACGCGGTCGAAAATTGCATTTTCGGGTGCAGCTATTGCACCATCCAAACTTTCTACAGCGACAATATCGTTTTCCACGAAAATTTTGCGGAGAAATTAAAAGCCATTGCCATCGAACCGGATCGTTTTTACCACTTCGGCACCGGCCAGTCTTCCGACGCGCTCGCTTGGGGCAACCGCAACGGCATTCTCGAGGCAATCTGCCAATTTGCGGCGGATCATCCCAACGTTTTGATGGAGCTTAAAACCAAATCCGACAATATCCGCTATTTTCTCGAAAACACAGTGCCGGCAAATATCGTTTGCAGTTGGTCGATGAACACGCCCACGATTATTACCAACGAGGAACACTTTACTGCCAGCTTGGAAAAACGCCTGGGTGCAGCGCGGCAGGTGGCGGACAACGGCGTCAAAGTGTCGTTTCATTTTCATCCGATGGTTTACTACGACTTTTGGCAGCGCGACTATCCGGAAATTGCCGCAACACTTATGCAGCGGTTCAAGCCTGAAGAGGTTTTGTTCATTTCATTCGGCTCGGTCACGTTCATCAAGCCCGTCATCCAAAAAATTCGCGCGCTCGGATATCAGACCAAAATTCTGCAAACCGAGTTCGTTTCCGATCCGCACGGCAAGCTGACTTATGCGGATGACATCAAAATAAAAATGTTCAGAACAATGCACGAAACCTTTGCGCCGTGGCGCGAGCGGGTGTTTATGTATCTCTGCATGGAAAAAGCGGCGATTTGGGAAAACGCTTTTGGATATGTTTATTCCAATAACGATGAATTTGAGAAAGATTTTGGGCGGAAAACGATGAGCAAGATTGAACGCGGACTTATAAAATGACGGAGCCGATCAAGCACACCACGCCCGAAGGGAGAATCGCGGCGCTGGCGAAGGCTCATTACAACGTCTTCTTGCTCGATGCGGAAGATTGCCCGATCGACCTGGTGCGTCTCGCTTTCCCGCGCCGTGTTTACACACAAAGCCATTTTGATTACATGATCGAAGTGCTGGAAGATGTGTGGAAAAATCGCGACAAGATTCCGGGCTATCGCATGACGTATCAGCCCAAATTTTTGCGGCATTTTTCCTGTCATTTCGAAATTCAGCGACAATTTTCTGATTTACTCTAATTTCATTTTCACGCGTTCATACAAGTTCAGCACTGTGAGATTTTGTAAATAACGCCTCGAGATCGATTTTGTGATCAAAATTTCGGAGACCACGTTCGCGTGAATCAGCCCAACCAGCCTCCTTCCTTCGACAAAATTCCTGCCGAGAAACCGGGGTTCACCCCGCGCGCTGCGATGATTGCGGTCGCGCTTTCCTTATTTTTGCTCGCCAGCTCGTCGTATATCGCCATCAAAATCGGCGCGATGCCGTGGCCGATTATTTTTGCGGTGATCGTGTCCGGCGGCGTTTTAAGATTGCGCAGCAAGCAAGTGAACGTCCACGAAATCAACGTGGCGCAAGCGGGCGCGAGCGTCGGCGGGCTGGTGGCCTCGGGTATCGTGTTTACGATTCCAGGCATTATTTTTTTGAACAACACGCAGGGCGCGAACATCGCCTGGCCGAGCGCATGGACTTTGGCGCTGATCACGGCTGCCGGCGGTGTGCTCGGCGTCGCGCTCTCCGTGCCGTTGAAAAGAACTTTTGTCGATCAGGAAAACTTGCCATATCCGGCGGGCATGGCGGGCGCGGAATTGTTGCTGCTCGGCAAGCAAGGCGGGAAAATGCTCTTTGCCATCGTCGCCATCGGCGCGGCGGCGGGGATTTTTGCTTTGTTGCGGGATTTGTATTTTCCGGCGGGATTTACCATCACTGCGCTCACGGCACTCGGCATTTTTCTCACATTTTATCCGATGCCGTTAGCCATCAGCAGCGGCTATATTCTCGGACCGAAGGCGGGCTTCTCCTGGTTCGGCGGCGCGATCATCGGGTGGTTGTTCATCATTCCTATTCTCATGAGCCGGCAATTTCCCTCCGCCTCGGCCATTGCTTGGGCGCAGAATTTGGGCATGGGCATGGTGCTTGGTTCGGGCCTCGGCTTTTTTGCGAGCTACATTATTCCGCGTATCAAAGTCATCTTCCTGCCGCTGTTGCGCAGTGATCGGCGCTACTCGTTTTTTCTGCCGTTGATTTCCGTGATGTCGGCAATAACATTGACGCTCGCGGGCGTGCCAACGTTAGCGGCGTGTCTGGCGGTGCTCGGCGTTTGGATCATGGTCGCCGTTGCAGCACGTATGACCGGAGAGACCAACATCGATCCTTTGGAACAATTCGGAATTTTCATCGGGTTGGTGATCGCTTTCATTTATTCTTCATCCGCACTCCAACTCACTCCCTTCGCTTCTTTTATGATTGTGGCCTTCGTGAGCGTGGCCTGCGCGGTGGCCGGGGACATCGGCCACGATTACAAGTCCGCGCAAATCGTCGGTACGAGATTCATGGACATTGTCAAAGTGGATTTACTGGCCGTCATCGCCGCCGGGCTTGCCGCGCCGTTCGTGCTCGAATTGATTAGAAAGAGTTTTGCCGATCAGCTTTTCACCCCACTTATGCCGGCGCCGCAGGCGCGCCTGGTCGCGGGCAGCATTTTTGGCTTTCAATATCCAAACGTATTTCTCGCCGGGTTGGGCTTCACATTTCTTTTTGAAATCGCCAATGCCTTGCTGCCGGAAAAACGCCGTAACAAAATTTTGATGATGCCGCTGGGCATCGGCTTGTTTCTCGGCATGGGCCTAGCGATTCCCATGGCTATCGGCGCACTCGTTCGGCTCGTCGTGGACAAAAAATATCCGAGCGCATATCACACAGCGCTATTGATCGCCGCCGGCGTTATGGGTGGCGAAGGCATCGCCGGTTTCACCGCCGGCGCTTTGACGACGACGGGCTTGCCTTATGCAACCGGCGCCCAAGTTCTTCTTGCATTATTGCTGGTGGTAGGATTGATGGCGATGAAATCATATCGCGCCGAAGCCATACGGAGATAGCGTTTCATATTTTTGGCGCTTTTTATTTGCGACCCGTTAATTTTTCCATCTCGACGCTGGCCATAATAAAAGCGCCGACGCCTTTGAGATCATTGTTGACGATTGGCGTGCTGATGTAATATTCATAAGAACCGTCGCGGTAGGGATTGCCGCCGAGTCCGGCAACCTGGCAAATTTGCGTCAAGTCGATCGAGCCGTCGGCATTCTCTTTGATAAAATTTTTGATGATGCCATCATAGCCTTTTCGGGCCGCGGCAAGATATTCCTCGCCGAGATAGCCGTTGCGAATTGCCTTGGCCATCGCATAAACCAACATCGACGAAGCCGAGGCCTCGAGGAAATTGCCTTCGCGCCGGCCTTGATCGACGACTTGATACCACAAGCCGGTTTCCGCATCTTGATACTTCACGAGAGCCTGGCATAAGCCGCGAAATATCGCAAGAATCTTTTCGCGCTTGGGATGATCGGCAGGCATAAAATCCAAAACATCAACAATGCCCATTGCATACCATCCCATCGCGCGGCCCCAAAAGTTCGGCGAACAACCCGTCACCGGATCGGCCCACTTCTGTTGTTTGCTCTCATCCCAGCCGTGATAAAACAGGCCGGTGGCGCGATCGTGCGTATGGTTGGCGACGAAAATAATTTGGTTCGCGATGTCATCGAAAGCTTCGGGGCGATTGAACATTTTCGCGAACTCGGCATAAAACGGCGAACCCATGTAAATGCCGTCCAGCCACATTTGCCAGGGATAAATCTTCTTGTGCCAAAAACCGCCTTCTTTCGTGCGTGGATGCGTCTCGAGCTGCTTCATGCTCAAAAACGCGGCCTGCTTGTACTTTTTATCTTGCGTGGCGTTGTACAAAGTTAAAAGCAATTTGCCGGGATTGACGTGATCGATGTTGTATTCTTCCAGCTCGTAAGTTTTGATGCTGCCGTCGGTTTCGACGTAAGAATCAACGAACTTCTTGATATAAGCGAAATACTTTTCATCGCCGGTTTGCCGCCAGACTTGTTCAACTCCTTTTAAAAAAACGGCGGTCTCATAGACCCACGACGTCTTCGCGTTTTCGTTGAATAAAAACGAATCGCCGCGGCGGTGCATTTCGGACTCCGCCATGCGAACCGACCACGGCTGGTGGTTCGAAGCTGTTGTTTGCTCGCGAGGCGCATCGGATTGGCAGGCAACAAAAAAAGTGATTGCCATCAAAGCAAGAGTCACAAAGCCGCCGCCAGAATATTTCCAAAACTTGAAGTTAAAACCGCAGAGACTTTTCATGCTATCATTTCCTCAAAGTTATACCCACATCAGTATTGACATCCGATAGTAATGAAGCAAACGTTTGTAGTGACGCCTTCAGGCGTACAGCTTTTGTCGGAAGCCCGACGCCTAATGAGTTTTAACGTTCAAATTCGGTAATCTTCGTAGCCCCGCCCCTGTGGGCGGCTGTCTAAGCCAAGAAATTCGCGGTTGCAACAATGCCCCACAATTTAGGGGGCAGGACTACAATTTATTGCCGATTTTGATTGTCAAATTTCATAAGGCGAAACTACGAACTTGTTTTTGCTCTTTTAATTTTTCCAGTTCAGGACATTCGAGTTCACTTCCGGAGCCAATTTTACATTCTTTTTTGCACTCGATAAATTTGTCTTGATCAAATTGATCTTTGCCGTTTTGTTGCCGGACAAAGCGAGAAAAGTCTCCGCTTCCGCCGGATAGCCGGCGCGCTCGATGGTGAGGTTCGTGCTATTGTGAAACGCCAGCACCGGACCGGTTTGCGGAAGGATCTCGACTTGCACCAGCTTCACTTGATCCGCATTCACGCCGATCAATCCTTTTTGTGCAGTGATCGAAACGTTTCTCAATTCGATATTGTGCAGCGGCATTTCCGGCAGCCCTTGCAATTCCACCGCCTGCGCGGCGCCGCGGGCGATCACGTCACGGATGAAAATGTTTTTGAATTGCGGCGTTTTTTCATTGACCGGAATAACCTGTTCAGCGTCGAATCCGGTTGCCTGGCCAGGCTCGACAATCGGCGCCTGGCCGCTGTAAAACATGTTGAAAGTAATTGCCGCCGCCGGAATGTCCTTCATGAAAATGCGTTTAATATGAATATTCTCGACCACACCGCCGCGGCCGCGCGTGCTTTTGAAGCGCAAACCGGTGTCCGTTCCGATAAACGTGCAATCACGAATCTCGACATTTCTCACGCCGCCGGACATTTCGCTGCCGATGACGAATCCGCCGTGGCCGTGATAAACGATGCAATCGTAAATCTGCACGTTCTCCGTCGGCATACCGCGCCGCCGGCCCGCCTCGTCTCTTCCCGATTTCAAACATATCGCGTCATCGCCGACGTCGAATTTGCAATTGTAAACCGCGACGTTGCGGCAGGATTCCAGATCGAGTCCATCGCCGTTTTGCGAGTACCACGGATTTCTCACCGTGATATTCCGAATCGTAATGTTCTCGCTCATCAGCGGATGCAAATTCCACGCGGGCGAATTTTGAAAAGTGGGGCCGTCGAGCAGAACTTTTTTGCACCGGCTCAATTGCAGCAACACCGGACGTAAAAAGTCGCGCACTTTCTCATAATCTTCACGCTGCGGTTGTTTGCCGTTCCGGCGCAGATTGTCGAGAAATTCCGCGCCGTTCATGGCCGCCTCGGAGGGCCACCACGTGCTGCCTTTTGGGTCCACGACGCCGCCGGAGGCAAGCAATTCTTTCCACTGAATTTCCGTCATTTTGAATTTTTTCACCGGCCGCCAGGCTTCGCCGGAGCCGTCGAAAACGCCTTCGCCGGTGATGGCGATATTTTCCAAATTCTCGCCGAAGATCGGCGACATGCAGCGATATTCCGGACGGCCTTCGAACCACGTCTCGATGAGCGGATAATCTTGGCGATTCGGGCTGAAAATAATTAACGCGCCTTTTTCTGCGTGCAAATTGATCTTGCTGGCAAGTTGAATCGGGCCGGTAAGCCAGATTCCTGCGGGAATCACAACCTTGCCGCCTCCAGCTTTCGCACATGCTGAAATAGTTTTGGCGATGGCCTCGGTATTCATGGTTTTGCCGTCACCGATGGCGCCGTAATCCATGATATTGAATTTTTTGTCCGGAAACGAAGGCAGCGGGATTTCGGGAAAGCGAATTGCAGGTTGCTCGAGTTGTTTGTCTTGGGAAAGCTTGCCGTCGGAATGGATGGTTGACGAAAATATAATGATGTACAAAACGAAAAGTAAACCGGAAAACCGGAAGCTGGGCTTGGCAGAGATTCTCATAATATCAGTTCACTTCTTTAAGGCAAAACAATTTTGGGCAAAACGATCAGACAGCCTATTCAACACGGAGTATCGGAGAGCACAGAGAGACACGGAGTAATTTAGAATTTTATTCTAACTTTTTGGCGCTTCGTACTTACCTCACCACCATCATTTTCTTCACCTGAATAAAATCATCCGAGGCGATTCTGTACAAGTAAATGCCGGTAGAAAGCTTGCCGGCATCAAAGGCAATCGAATGACGCCCGCGTTCCATATTCTCATCGAGCAAAGTCGCCACCAATTGTCCTACAGCATTGTATACGGCGATCTTCACACGTCCGGACTTGGGCAATTGGAAATCGATTTTGGTAACAGGATTGAACGGATTGGGATAATTCTGCTCCAGCGCGTAGCGAAGCGGCGCGGCGTCTGCTTTTGCTTCGACGCGGGTTTTCGTTTTATCAACAAAAAGACTTTCGGGAATCCTGGTTTCACCGGGAGCAAACGCGCCGGTGTTGTCGTAAATAAACCAATCCAACAAAAACCCATGCGTATTGCCGTCGCTGCCGTCGCCGAAACGAACGTCGTTGCTTGAATTTGTCGAAGTGGAAGCGCCGGTGAGAAATGCAACGGGTTGCTCATTCAAATAAACATTGGACACGCCATTTTTGTAGGTTATCCGGTACGTATGCCAATCATCGGCGGCCGACGGCAGCGTGTTGCTCACGGCGGCTCTATCCAATCGAATCGCCCCGCCGGGCAACACGAAGAGCCGCTCGCGAATGCTGCCGTCGCGAAATTCCACTTCGAATGTGCGTTGATAAAAAGCGGGGTCGAGGGGCTTGACGCGAAAAGCGATCGTCGCGCCGGTTGCCGGATTCATATTCCAATTGATGCCCCACATGAACTTGGCGCCGACCCGCAGTGAATCGATGAACCGGAGCAATCTGTTGCCGGCGATCGCAGGATCGTCAATAATCCAACTGGTGGTGTCGGGTGGATTCGTGACGTTGACGGCGGAGAAAGCCGGTTCATTTTCATTGGGCAGCTTGCTGGCATCATAAACCACCCAATTGTCCGGGCTGGGAAGCTTATCGATAAACAGGCTATCGGGAATTTGGCTTTCGCCGGGCGAGTAGGCGCCGGTCGTATCGAAGACAAACCAATCCAACAGAAAGCCGTGGGTGTTGCCGTCGCTGCCGTCGCCGAAACGAACGTCGTTGCTGCTGTTTGCCGAGGTCGAAGCGCCGGTGAGAAACGGCGCCGGCTCTTCATTCAAATAAACATTTGAAACGCCGTTTTGATACGTGATGCGGTAAGTGTACCAGCGATCCGGTTCCAACGGCAGCGTATTGGTGACGTTGGCGCGATCCAATTCGATCACGCCGCCATTCAACACAAAAAGCCGTTCGCGAATGCTGCCATCGCGAAATTCAACTTCAAAGACGCGTTGATAAAGCGCCGGATCGATGGGCTTGACACGAAAGGCGAACGTGGCGCCTTTGCCGGCATCCATCTTCCAATTATAGCCCCACATGAACTTGCCGGTCACCCGCACGGAATCAATAAACCGGAGCAATTTGTTGCCGGAAATATCCGGATCGCTAATGATCCAACTCGTGGTGTCGGGCGCGTTCGTGACATTGACCGCGGAGAAGGCGGGATTATTTTTGTTTGGCAAAACGCCGGCATCATAAACCAGCCATTGCGGGCCGGTAATTGGTTCAATATAACCGGCGCGGCCGGCGCGGCTTTGAAGTTTTGCAGGAATATCCGCCGCGTTATCTGAAGAATAGACATAAGGCGGGTTGGGCACTTCGCCGCGGGTTTGCGGCGGATTGGGGCAATTGTCGTAGACATTATTTCTCTCAACCAAATCTCCGGGGCCCGAGGCGGCAAAACCTACGTGGGTCGGATTGCCGACGTTTTTGAAATAATTGCCCTCGACTAAAACTTCGGCATTCATCGTGGAGGCGACGCCGTAAGAGTTTCCAATATAGTAATTGTTATAAACATGCGTGAGCGCGGAAAACCGCACGCGCGGATGCCGCTCGGTTGTGCCGTTAAACCAATTATGATGATAGGTCACGCGCAGATGTCCGGCATCCTGCAAGCCGTTGTTGTCATCGTGCCCCAAAAGGCAGGTTTTTTGATGATTGTAAAATTTGTTCCACGAGACGGTGACGAAATCCGCGCCACGCTTGATATCGAGCAGGCCGTCGAAGGCGCCGGTGAAATCACAATGATCGACCCAGACGTGATGCGCGCCGTCTTCGATATTGACGGCGTCATCGAGGCTCTTCTCGAAAAGCAGATTACGGATAATGACATTCGAAACTTTGGAGATATTCAGGCCGCCGCCGGTAATGACGCCGTTCGATCCTACGCCGACGATGGTTTTGTGCGATTGCACATTGACCATGCTGTTCAGCGTGATCGTGCCAATGACCCGAATGACGTGCGGGCCGAGCCGCTGAATATAGCTTAAAAATTCCGCGGCGTTGGTCACGGTAACGATGGTTCCGCCGTCGCCGCCGGTCGTGCCGTTTTGTCCCAATAAATTTACCGAGGCCCAGCCGTCCGGCGTGTTGGATTGGGAAATCGCATTCCCTGCTTGTAAACTGAAGCAAACACAAACGGCAAGCAGAGACGCTGATATCCTTCGTCTTGGAAAAAAACGCATGATTATACTTTCCTATGAAAATAGCGTTTGTAGTTACGCCTTCAGGCGTCGTGCGTTCAGTCGAGCAACAATGCTTAAAGGCATCACTACGAACCTTATTTTCATCATTATTGGGTGTCCAAAGCGGGCATGAAAAGTTACTCAGAAAGTTTTCAGCGCTGAACGCCCGGCTCCTAAAGGAGCAACTACAAACGATTCAAATATTTTTCAAGATTGGTATAGCCGTCGCCGTTGAGATCGCCGTTGCGGTCGTTCGGGTTAAAAGGGTCAAGTCCGTGGCTGCGTTCCCACTCGTCCGCCATGCCGTCGAGATCGGAGTCTTGCGGCGCCGGCGCGGAAAGTAGTGTTGGCCAACCGCCAACTTCGGCCTGCGAATCGATAATGCCCGAACCGGACCCCCATGTGCCGCCGTAAGTGGCCGTTCCGATTCGGACTTCTTCGATAATCCGCGCATCAATTGCATCGCGCTTGGGCAAAATAGCGCCGGCATTTGCCAGCACCAATTCAAAAGCTTGCTCAGCCGTATGCGTGATCACCGGCGCAAAATCATGCGGCGCCTCAACGCGCGCTTGCCTCCAAAAAGTTCCCTGCACACCGCCGGCCCAATTGTTCGCCGTGATTTCGGGAAAGCCAAAAACGAAATTATCGGCGACGTACCATTTGCCGCTGCCATCATACGGCTCGACGATCCGATCTTTCGTTGCACGCGTGGCCGGTCCGTATTTGTAATAATTCGCGATTAGATTTTGTTTGCCAGCTTCGCCGCCATACGAACTATTTTCGCCCCAGTTGTAAATCACGTTGTTGCGAAAATCGACAACTTCTTTGTCCGGCTCACCGTGCGTGCGGCTGCCGTTGAAGCGCGGGTTGCGGCTGGTGTGATGCGCGAGCAGATTGTGATGAAACGACGCGCCTTTACCGCCCCAGATGCCGCCGTAGCCATGATCGCCCTTCGAATGATAAGAGTGGTTCAGACTCTCGCTTATCAAGCACCATTGCACGGTGGCGTTTTCATTATCATAGAACGAAGCGACTTCATCGATGCCCCAGCTCATCGAGCAGTGATCGATTATAATATTTTTTTGGCCGATGCAACTGATGGCGTCGGCTTCCAGTTTCTTTTCATCACCGAGACGGATACGGAGATAGCGGATGATGACGTTGTCGGCGGCGATGATGAGCGGATAATCTCTAAGGCAAATGCCGTCACCGGGCGCAGTTTGGCCGGCAATGGTGAGGTCGCCGTTATTGATGATCAGTGCTGATTTCAACGCAATCGTGCCGGAGATGCGAAAGACAACCGTTCTCGCGCCTTGAGATTCGATAGCGGCGCGCAAGCTGCCGGCGCCGCTATCATTGAGATTAGTCACTGCAAAAACTTTTCCGCCGCGTCCGCCGCTGGTGAAACGGCCAAATCCCTCGGCGCCGGGAAAAGCCAGTTGCTGGACAGGATATGGCGCTGCCGCCGGCGAGAGGATAATCAAAAAAGAACAAAACATTAAAGCGAATTTTTTCATAATCCTCAAAATTGAGGTCCTCGCCGGCAGATTTAAAGCAAAAGCTTTAGAACACGGATGACACGGATGAAACGAATTCTCACGGATTTTTCAATTTTGCTTTATCCGTGTAAATCCGTTCAATCCGTGTGATCCGTGTTCAAAAAGCGACAAGAAAGCTTTCTGGAATGCAGCAGTTGAACCGGTTTGGTTATCTCATCAAAACCATTTTCCGGGTTTGGCTGAACGCGCCGGTTTCGAGTTTGTAGAAATAAATGCCGGAGGGCACGTTTCTCGCTTCCCAAATGACTTTGTGTTGACCGGCAGACATTCTGCCGTTGACCAACGTGGCGACTTTCTGGCCGAGCGCGTTGAAAATCAGCAGCTTCACTTCGCTGGCTTTGGCAAGCGTAAATGCGATGCTGGTCGAGGGATTAAACGGGTTCGGATAATTCTGTTCTAACTGAAAATCCCTCGCAATAAACTTGGCGTTTGGTGCGCTGACGCTGGAAATAAAACTTTCCCACTCCGCTTTCTTGGCGGGGAACCAGTTCAGATCACCTGCCGGAAAGCGGCCGCCGTCTGCGCCGGTATAAGCGGGCGATGAGGTCGAATAAGCTGCGTTCAACGAATCCCGATAAAACTCAATCGGGCGGCGGTCATAATCATCGGTGGTGCGATTAAAGGCGGCGCTCGGCGTGTTCTTCGTTCTGTTGCCGCCGGTTGGGCTTTCGTACCAGCGCATCATGTTCGTCATCAGGCGCGGCGTCTTGCCCAGGGTGAGATTGGTCATCGTGAAGGCCTTCACCGAATCGGCACCCAGCCTGCTGTTGATGTGATACGAAAGCGGAGAACCCACGGGGTAGCCAAAGTCATTCAGGAATGTTTGTCCCGCAGTGCCGATCGTGTAATAGTTGTTGCTGACCTTCCATTGGGTGGTGTTATTCGGCGCGGTGAAAATCCAGGTGATGCGGTTTCTGCCGTTGGGATAGATTTCACCGGTATTGGCCCATTCCGCCGCGCGGGTGGCGTCGGTTGAATCTTCACCCAACGCAAAGGCGTCGACAAACAAATTGTTGGTGATGGTAATCTTGGGACCAACGTTGCCAAGCGACAACAATCCGTGGAAGCCCATGCCATTGACAAACGTGTTGTGGTCGATCAATCCGTACTTGATCTCGCCCGTGCCGGCTTGCGGATTGGCAAAGTTATAATGCCGGATGGCGCGATCCTGAAAATTGACGAACGTATTGTTGACGACGATAAAGGAGTCGCAAGCCGCTTCGCGCAAGTCAATTCCTTTGCCGGCGCCGAGATTCGAGGTCGTCAATGCGCCCATGTTCGCAAAAATCGAATTGGTGACTTTTACTTTGACGGTATTAAAGCCGGTGCGGACGTGCTGGCCGTTGATGTTGGAGAAAACGACGCCGTCAAGAACGATGGAAGAGCCGACCGCGGTCGTGTTGATCAAGCCGCCCTGCACGCCGTCGACGCGGTCGGGCTCCGGTTCATAAAAACCGGCAATGGCAATATCCTTGACTTCCAAATGGCCGCCGTTCAACACCACAAAATTGCCCGGCGGTCGTGTCGGCGATCCTCCGGTTCCGGTTTCCCAAAGATAAATGACCGGTTTTTTGCCGGAACCCGCCGCCGCGCGGAAACGCAGCGTCTGTCCGGCGGGAACGGTCACAGTCGCATTGTGCAGATAAACCTCACCCCGTTTCAATTCATAGACACGGTTGGCTTTAAAGCCGCCGGCTTTTGCCGTGTCGGCTAAAATTTGGGTGTTGACGTGAGTCGCCGCTGTGCCATCAGTGGGATTCAATGGAATGACGGTCTCCTGGCCATATAGCGACACGGCCAGAAGGAACACGGCAATAGAAATCGTTTCCAATTTCAAGTAGCGCATCAGAACCTCCTCTGGTTGATTAGTGTGAAAAAAAACTGTTTGTACGGTACTAACACATTTTGCTCGGCCTCGCCTCCCGTCATTCTAATTGCAGCGTCACACCGAAGTCGGCAGTCAAACCGTATTTTTCGCTTTGGTCGAAAAGTCTGCGGTTGAATACTCCCTGGTCTGGCGAGCTGTTGTTTATCAATCTGCCGTCTTCAAGATTAGTGGCATTGCTGACGTTCATAAATAGGGCAAGATTGTCGGTGATTCCCTGCTTGAGGGTCAAATCAACGCGCGTGAATGCCATGGTGATCCGGTCCGCCAAGCCGCCGGCAGAATAAGACACATTGTGCTCGCCTTGATGAAAGACGGAAATTCTTCCCGAAAATCTGCCCATATCATAGCCCAGGGCAACATTGCCAAAGAATTCCGGCATACCCTCCAACTTTTGCTTACTTTCCGCCAGCGCGGTAAATTTTCTCCACGTCGGGGGGATCGGTCCGGGAGGATCGTAGAAGACGGAATCAATTTTCGATATCCAAATAAACGCCTCCGACCGCACGATGGAAGCATTGTATGACAATACGAAGTTTTTCAGCAAGCCCGGCAGGAAACGAAAATTGATCTGATGTTCGAATTCGAATCCCCATACTTTTGTGGGTTTCGGTGAATTGTAAGGCAGCGTCAAATTGTACGGCGCGGTTCCCATCTGGCTCGGCCATTTTATGCCAAAGCGCTGCAGAAGCGTATCTTGTGGCACACCTCGATTATCCCGGACGGCAGTCGTATTAAAATTGTTCAGCATGTGATACATGTCTGCAATTTCTTTGTAATAAGCCGACACGGAAATCAGCCCGATCGTGTTGCCGAAGAAAGAGGTGTTCAGCTCATAATTCCACGCGCGCGCCGTCTTGAGATCTGGATTGCCGACAAAAACCTGCAATTGCGATCCGACCTCCGCCGGCCGGCCGGCGATGTATCTGTCCAATCGCATGTTGAAATCGGGCCGTGCCAGCGCTTTGTAGGCGGCGACTCGCACCTTCATGAAATCAAACGGCGAAACGGCGACGTTGAAATTGGGCAGAAACACGGTTTGCGAAACCGCGGAAGTCGTATCTCTTATTGAATTGGCCGTGACCGGAAAGCCGCCTACGGATTGAGGCATATACTTAGAGGCATAATCGTTGTCTTCATTCTCGATTCTCAATCCGCCGATCACGGTTGCCTTTTGCCCAAGATTGAGGGTATTCATGATATAACCGGCCCCCACTCGCTCAGTCACGTCATAGTCATCATAGCGGATGAGAGGATTCGTCCACACCTCGCGCTGATTTCGAGTCACGTCGATGCCGTATTTGTTAAGCTCATACCACTGCCGTAATCGATCTCTGTCAATCAGCGGATTTAAGCTATATGAACCGTAGACGTTTCTCGCGGTTGGATTGCTAAAGAACAAAGACATCGGTGTAAAACCGCCGCCGCCGGCATTCAGCCAGCCATCAAAATAGGTGCCCGTGTAATTTTTTGGCCTGAACGTCCCATCCGGCAGCAATTCATGCCTTTGCCACCTGCCAAGATAGTAAGGCGTGAAATCCTCGGTCCTGAGGTTGGATCGCTCTTTCACTTTGTATTTCCCGCCGATTTTTATCTCGCCCGAAATGTTGCTGCTGATCAGATACTTTCTGGCAACGTCTAAAAACGCCGTCCGCTCTTTGTCATAATTACGTTGCTTGCGGTAGTAAGCCCAAGACAATCCGGCAGCGGAAAAATCATTGATGGCATAATCAATCAACTGTTCAGGTCGGCTTTGAAGATTTTCCGGAGCAGGTCGCATACCGGGCCGCTCTACAAAAATTGTCTCATAATCAAAAGGAAAGTCGGACTCGGATTGCGCGAATGCTCCTCCCCAATTCAGATTCAATCCGAACACACTATTATCGCCTCGAAGAGAGCTGCTAAAAGTATTTATTTCCTGTTCGCGGTCGCGGTAATTATAAACCGGCGCGCCTTGCTGGCTTCCTCCTCCGACTGCCGGATAATCTCTTGTGGACCACAGGTAATCTCTTTTGGTTCTGCCATAAACATTGTTGATTCGGATCGTCCCATTGTCCGGCGTGTTTAAATCAAACAGCACGCTAAATCCATCTCGCTTTCTGATCTCGTCCGTAAATTCAAGAAGAAAATCGTCGATAAAGTAACTCTGATATTGGAGATTCGAGTAATCCACGTTGATTCTTTCATTGCTCCTGATGCGCTTCTCAAGATTCCCGGCCAATTGCACGCCGAGAACATTATTAAAAAACCTTTCACCGTAATGCAGCGAAAAATCATATTGATTTGCCGATTCCATCAACCTATTGTAATCGCCTTTCAGATCCGCTTTGATTTTTCTGGTTTCCGGCGCTTTTTTAGTCACCAGGTTGACGCTTCCTGCCAAGGCGTCGCCATCTTTATCCGGAGTCAACGCCTTATACAATTCTATTCCGGCTAATGAGCTTTGTGACAGCGTACTTAGATCCACGCCCCGGCTGGTGGCGTCGGTGGGCGGAATTTTTACTCCGTCAACGGTTACATTGGTAAATTTATCATCAAGACCGCGCAAGATCACTTTATTGGCCTCTCCGCCGGATCTGATTATGGAAACGCCGGGCAGACGCCCAATGGATTCCGCGGCGTTGGCGTCCGGCAACTCCCGAATCTTCTCCTCGGAAACGACGTTGATGATCGTATTGGAGGTAATTTGCTGATTGATGGCAGCAGCTTGGCCGACGGCTTGGCCGGTGACGACGACGGTCCCCAGCTCGATTGCATCAGGCGCCAGCACGGCATTGAGAACGGCGGTTTTATTATTTTGAATAGTTACATTTATCGTTTTGGTTTGATAGCCGATGTAAGACACTCTCAGCGTATACGCTCCCTCCGGGATGCGGTCGATTCGATAGGCGCCTTCCAAATCCGTGGCGCTCCCCAAAGCCGTGCCGAGCAGATATACATTAGCGCCGGGCAGCCCTTCTTTCGTCAAAGAGTCGGCAACGACGCCGCGCAACGTGCCTTGGGCGAAGGCCGTCGTTGAAATCAAAATGAGTGCGAGGATCGCTGTCGTTTTGAGAAATAAGATTTTCATGGCGTTTTTTCCTCAACTGTAGAGCTATTCGACAATTCTCGTATCGCCCTGGCCAGCCGTTCTTGGCTGATCGGTTTCAGCAAATAGTCGATGGCCTGATATTTTTTCGCCCGGGTTAAATGCTGCGTGTAAGCGGTGACAAAGATAATTTTAAAATTGATCTCGACCTGCTCCAAAAAGTCAAAACCCGACCCCCCGGGCATTTGAATGTCCAAAAATACGAGATCAGGTTTTAATTCTTTAACGGCTTGAAGGGCCTCGGGCAGATTCGCGGCTTCTCCAACAACGTTGAGGTTGGGATATTGGCTCAACATGCGCCTCAACTCTAAGCGAATCAGCCATTCGTCGTCGATGATAAGAGTTCTGAGCTGCTTCATCCTGCTAGATAATCCATCCGGTTTTTCCGGTGTGAGATTCGACCGTAACTTAACCAAACCACTGTGGAATGGCAAGCCCAAACGTGTGAGCGGCAAAATGGCCTTGTAAGCGGTCAAATCTGCCGGTGAAATTTATTGACATCCAGAAAAAAAATATTAAATTGAAATTTGAAACCGGCAAAATGCAAATTACAACCAGTATCGAAATGAATAGACAAAGCCGCAGGTGGTCAATCGCTTTTTGGGCACTCAGCGCCGCCTTTATTGCCACCGCAGGACTGAACATGCTGCGAATTTCGGCTGGGTTCATTACGAATTACGGCGCCGACCTTGTCGTCCCGGCATTTTTATATATCGCCATTAGAGGCCTTCACCAAGCCGAAAGAAACGATAACTTATTTAAAAAATTTTTTGGAGCGGCGCCAGAGATTGCCGCTATCGTGCTCGTCGTTGGCAGCACGATTACAGAGATCACGCAACGCTACTGGCCACAGGGCATTTTTGCAGGACGATACGACCCATTCGATATCGTAGCCTATTTCTTCGGGGTAGCCCTTTGCTACGGATTTGATAAAAGGTCTTTACGGAAAAACGCCAATACCACAATTGGGATGTCCAACACGTTTCTCCTGATCGCATGGCTATTTCTTGCCATCCCTCACCCACTTTATGCCCAAGAAAACGACTTAAAATTCGAGCATTTCTCCATCGAGCACGGTATTTCGCACAGCAAAGTCAATTGCATCTTTCAAGACAACCGCGGGTTTCTTTGGCTGGGGACGAATGAAGGGTTGAACAAATTCGACGGCAACGAATTTACCGTTTACCGTTGGAAGCCGAATGATCCGCAAGGCTTGTCGGCCCAGCTCATCCGCGTCGTGTTGCAAGACCACAAAGGCAATTTCTGGATCGGAACCGAAGGCGGCGGCCTCAATCTCTTCGATAGGGATTCAGAAAATTTCCGCCATTTCACGCCGGATTCTTCCTCCGAAATCAGAATCAGCGGCCAGGACGTCAATTCCATTATTGAAGATCGGCAGGGGAATTTGTGGCTGGGCACCAGCAACGGCCTCGATCATTTCGACCTGCAAAATAAAAAGGTGACCAACTACTTTCCGCCGTTTCTCGAACACGCGCCGCAGAGAGCCAAAATCGTCAACGTCGTTTATGAAGACCGGCAAAACAATTTGTGGGTGGGAACGCTGAACAGCAGCCTTTGGCTTTTCGATCACCACCGGAAAACCTTTACCTGTTATCAGCACGATGCCCGCGATCCTTACAGCTTGGGAGACAACGATGTGCGCTCGATTTACGAGGACTCGCAAGGCAACTTGTGGATCGGCACCACCTTCGGCGGCTTGAATCGTTTTGATCGCGAGAAAAAAACATTTCACCGGTTTTTCCTGGAAAAGAGCGATGCGGAGGGCGCGACGATTCGAGCCATTCTCGACGATGGAACCGGGAATTTGTGGGTTGGCAATCGCTATGGCCTTTATTATTTTGACGCCAAGACTCGCCGGTTTATCCATTATCAGCACGATCCGGATGATCCCTACAGCTTGAGCCATAATTCCGTTCAGTGCATTTTCAAAGATGCAAAAGGCGATCTGTGGGTGGGAACGAGGGATGGTTTGAATTTTGTCAATACGGATAAAAATTATTTCACACATTACCGAGCGAAGCCGGGTGATCGCCGCTTTTTGAACAACAAAGTCGTTTACGCGATTCTTGAGGACCGGCAGGGCAATTTGTGGTTTGGCACCGAAGAAGGCGGGGTGAATTATCTCGACCAAAAAACCGGATTGTTCACTTATTACGAGCACGACGGCAGAAATCCGCACAGCTTGAGCGTCGATAATGTCAAGGCCTTGCTCGAAGAGCGCGACGGCAATCTCTGGATTGGCACGTTTCAAGGCGGGCTTAATTTTTTCGAGCGAAAATCGCAACGGTTTTTCCATTATCAAAACCATCCCAACGATCACAACAGTCTGGCGGGAAACGAAGTGATGGCGCTGCTTGCGGACGACGATGGGCAGCTTTGGGTGGGAACATTCGAGAACGGCCTGGATATATGGGACAAAAAAAATCGCCGCTTCATCCATTTCTTTGCTGAAATAGGCGAGGCGGGCTATCGCATGATCACCGCTTTGATGCAGGATCGTCAAGGCAAAATCTGGATCGGCTCCAACCGCGGACGCCTGGGCTGCTGGGACAAAAATAAGCGGGAATTCAAACAGTATCAGCTTCCCATCAATAACATTGTCACCATCGAGATCAGGCCGATTTTTGAGGATGACGCCGGCAATCTTTGGATCGGCACCACCGGCGGCGGATTGTTTTTTTTCGACCGCCGTAATGAAACGTTCAAATCATTCACCATGCAGGAGGGTTTGCCGAGCAATGTCATTTACGGCATTTTGCCGGACGGGCAAAATAATCTCTGGCTGAGCACCACCAATGGACTGGCAAAATTCAATCATCAAACCGGGGAAAGCAAAACTTATTATAATGAGAACGGTTTGCAGAGCAATCAGTTTTGTTATAATGCTTTTTTGAAAACTCGCCGCGGCGAAATGTTTTTCGGCGGCATCAACGGCGTCACCGCGTTTTATCCGAAAAACCTCCGTGAGAATGATTACGTGCCGCCGGTGGTGATCACCAGCTTGAAAATCTTCAACAAGCCGGTGGCAATCAACGGGCCGGACGGCATCTTGCAGGAATCCATCAGCGAAACGCGAGAGATTTCGCTATCTTATCGGCACTCGGTTTTTTCTTTTGAATTTGCCGCGCTGAATTATGCGATCAGCGCGCAAAATCAATACGCTTATAAAATGGAAGGGTTCGACCAGGATTGGAACTTCGTGGGCAACCGGCGCTTTGCAACCTACACCAATCTCAATCCGGGGACTTACACCTTTCGCGTCAAAGCGGCCAATAACGACGGCCTGTGGAATGAGCGAGGCGCTTCGATTCAAGTCACGATTGCCCCGCCGTTCTGGCAAACCTGGTGGTTCAAGGCCATCGGCTTCGCGCTGCTGCTTCTCATCATCAAGCACATTTACGATTATCACGTGCAGAAAAGAAACGTGCTCGAAGCCAAGTCCTTGGCAAGCCTGGCGCAATTGAAATTGCTGCGGTCGCAAATGAATCCGCATTTTTTGTTCAACGCGCACAACTCGATCCGCTCGATGATTTTGATCGACAAGGATCGCGCTTGGCAGATGATCACGGAATTGTCGGAGTTCTTTCGCTACACGCTGCTCAATTTCAACAAAGTCGCGGCGTCTTTGGACGAAGAGATCAAGGCCGTCGACAATTATCTGCACATCGAAAAAATCCGCTATCGCGATTCTTTAGAGGTTTCCTTTCATATTGAGGAAGCCGCGAGAAAATGCTCGGTGCCCGCGTTTCTCTTTCAGCCCGTGGTTGAAAATGCGATCAAGTACGGCATGCAAACCGGCCCGATGCCGCTCAAGGTCGAAATGTTTATCACATTGAATGACGGCGTCTTGTCAATCGATGTTTCCAACACGGGAAAATTGCTCAACCAAGCCGCAGGCGACGGCAAAAAAGAAAACGTGCACGGAACTTCGCTGGAAAACCTCAAACAAAGGCTGGAGCTGATGTTCAAGGATCAATATGGATTTCAGCTTTACGAGGAAAATGGGTGGGTGCACGCTAAAATACGGATCAATTACGAGCCGGCAGGAAATGGGCCGGCAGAGCCGCTGAGAATAAATTCTCAGTCACAAAAATGAAAGTCGCCCAACGGGCGTAGCCTGAAGGCGACTATTGCCCAACGCGGGTAAAACGCAATCCCCCAAATTCATTCGCCCACGAAATTAGAAATCCCACTGAATTGGAATCTGAAAAGATTAATTTCAGTGGGATTTCTTTTTCTGTGGGCGGGTGCGCCGGGCAGGCGCGTTCTCGAGTCTGTGAGTAGGATACTCCCCTCTCCTGCTCACATGGGTAATCGGTGAAAATCCAACCCGTGCGGCCTCGTTGCTGTACGGAACGATGGGGATAAGCGCTGGCCGTCGTGGAGCAATCCCGGCGGAAAGGAGCCAAACCATCGGTCGTTGGGAGGCGGCACGTTTCAGCGTTCTGGTGTACACCAAGGCGTTCGCTCTCCTGAAGTGTTGGTTCGTTAGGATGACGGATCGT
>Ga0187892_10001974_pt1 | contig 43821 bp, 39 predicted proteins | sample MA1701073metaG_FD_139345 | JGI IMG/M metagenome (GOLD analysis project Ga0187892, IMG submission 139345) | Bio-ooze microbial communities from a basaltic lava cave in the Kipuka Kanohina Cave System on the Island of Hawaii, USA - MA170107-3 metaG ... | reverse complement strand
GGGTGCCGCCCGCCGCCGACGAGGTCCAGACGGAGGCGGTTGAACTTGCGGACGGACAGGTACGGCCCGCCGACCGGCTGGATCACTGCGTTCACGCGCGAGCCGTCCGGCATCCGGGCGTCGACGATCGGATGGGCAACCGACAGCTCTCGCCCGGCCAGCGCGGCGATCCGCTCGGCGACCTCGACGAGTTCACGCGCTGAGGCGAGCCGGACGTTGGTCAGCTCGAGCCGTCCATTGCGTTCCACGAAGACCGCGTCGGGTGCATTGACCAGGATGTCGGCGACCTCGGGATCATCGACCAGGCCCTGGAGCGGCCCGAGGCCACAGATCGACGCCTCGATCGCGGCGACGAGGGTCGGACTGACCGCGAGCTCGAGCTCGAGCTCGGGATCTTCGAGGACCTCGCCGATAGTGGTTCGCAGCAGTGCCTCGGTCTCCGCCGTTCGTCCGAACGGGTTGAGGACCTCGGGTGCCAGTCGAGCGACGAGGCGCTTGCGGACCGAGGCGAGCATCTTCGCGCTGAGCACGCGCTGAGAAGCGGGCTCGGTCATCGAGGACCTCCGGGCCGCCGCAGCACCTGGCGCATCCGCGCGACCGTCTCCGCCAGGGCGCCGTGAGCGCCGGGCGTTTCGAATCCTCGGCCGACGAGCGGCCAGACCGCGCACGCCACCGGCCACAGCGCGGACTCGACGATGGGGTCGACCAGCCAGGCCGGCTCACCTCGCTCGGCGGCGAGATCGAAGGCATCGCCAGACGGGATCACGCCCAGCAGCGGGATCGCCGCTTCGTCGGCGAGCCGGCGGACATCGCGGTCGTCGCTCGCCTGGTTGGCGACGAGGACGAGCTTGCGGCCCATGCCCAGCGTCCGGACGAACGACGCGAGGCGAAGCACGTCGGGTAATGATTCGAGCGTCGGGCGGACGACGCCGACGACGAGCGACGCCTGATCGATGAGGTGGCGGTGGCCCTCCTCGTACGCGGCACCGAGGTCGGCCACGACCAGCTGGTAGCCCACGAGCTCGGCGCCCTCGAGGATGGCCGCCGCCGCCCGCCCCCCGAAGTCGAACCCCTCGACGGCGTCGAGCGGCAGACGCGGCGGGAGCGCCACGAGGTCGACGCCGCTCCGCGTCGCCGCCGCTGCCCGCCCGACTGCCCGCGGATCGGTCCAGTCCTGCCAGCCGGACAGGCGCGACAGCACGTCGGGCGCGAGGCCGAGCCGGAGACCAGCGGCCGGTGCGAGCCGGCTCGCGTCGAGGAGCATCACGCTGACGCGGCGCTCGTCGCCCTCGATCGTTCGATATCGAGCGCGGGCGGCAACCAGCGAGGCCGTCTCGACAGCAAGCGTCGTTTTACCCACGCCGCCGGCGAACGAGACGACCACGACGACGCGCAGCCCGGCCACGACATGGGGCACGTCGTCGGTCGGGTGAGGCTGTGCCTCGAGCGGCTCGCCCGGGTTGTCAACCAGACGCAAGCTGGCCCGCGCTGATCCCGGCAGAGCGCCGATCGGCGGGCGCCTGCCGTCGGCCGGCACGGGTTGCGTGGGCGGTGGCGTTGGCGCGTCCTCGACACTCATCGGCTGGGGCTCCCCCGCCCCATCATCCCCAACGACGCTTAGCTGCGCCTTATCTGGCTCGATGAGCACCGCCGCCCAGACGCGCCGGCCGCGCCGGTAACGGACGTAGCGGCGGAGCCAGCGGTAGGCGGGCTCGCCCCGGATCGGGAGGATGGCCACGACCACGACGGCGCCCGCGCCGGCGATGATCACGACGACACGGATGACCTCGGGCAGCGGGAACAGGTTTAGCGTGAGCCCGACGACCACGGCGAGTCCGCACAACCCGAGCTGCGGCGTCGTGAGCCCGAATGCGATCGGCTCCTCGCGCAGGGCGTTCTCAGGTACCGGAACGAGGCGCCGTTCGCTCATCGCTCGGTCCGCAACGGCCCGGGCGACAGGAGCGCCAGGGGGACCGTGACCAGCGTCACCCCGATCATCAGCCCGGCCGCACCGACCGCGATCCCGAGCATCGTGCGGACATCACCCGCGGCGATCGGCGCGCCCGACGGGTCGATGTGCTCTGCCGCTTGGAGACTGAAAAACACGAACAGGAGCGACCAAGCGAAGCGCACGGCGAGGACCGCCCCGAGGACCTTGAGCCAGAGGTTCGCGACGCGCTGGGTGGCCGGAAGCGCGTAGGCGGCTAGACAGATGGGGGCGATCGCGATCAGCAGCCGCTCGACCCCGGTCAGCATCGCGTTGAGCATCCCGAGGACCGTCAGCAGGATTCCCGAGAGGAACCCGGCCGACAGCCAGGCACCGGTGTTCCAGAGGCCGGGCCCCTCGCCGATCCGCGGGTCATAGCCTGCCTGTTGGAGGACGAGGAATGGACCACCGGCGGCCGGCCAGTCGGCCGGCCCGCCGACAGTGAGCCTACCGACGGAGACCTCGACCAGGGCGACGTCGGTCGTCGCGACGAACTGTGCGAGTACCGAAACGAGGAAGATCCCGAGGATCGCGAGGACCGCGCCGATGACAAAGCGCGGCGTGACGGCGCGCACCGTGTAGGCGCCCTCGCCACTCGTCCGGGCGGTCATGAGCAGGTAGCCGAGCATGATCCCGCCGGCCGTGAGGAGGGGCACGACGAGGATGAGGATCTTGCCGTACAGATCGCGGCTCAGGGGGTCATCGAGCGGATCGATCGGCGTCAGGAAACGCCCGCGAAGGCTGTCCACGCCCGCCCGGTTCGCGTCGGACAGGCGGTTGGAGAACCAGATAGTGAGGTCGCGGATCGGATCGCCGATGATCGGCAGATCACCAGCTTCGGGGGCCGATGTCGGCGGAGCGTGCGACGCGCTCGGAGCCGGCGCTACGAACGGCCCGAGGACCGCCAGCGTAAGCCCGGCGAAGGCGACGGCGGCCAGGGCGATGGCGATCGGGTCGAGGCTGCGTCGGGCGGCCGGGAGGGTGGGTCGAAGGGAAGGAGCGCGGAGCCGCCGGGTCGCGAGCATCGTCGATGGCCGATCAGAACGGTCGCTCGATCAGGCCGTAGGCCACGGCAATGGCCGTGATCGTCGATACGATGACGCCTGCGAGGATCATCCAGACGAGGCCCTGGATCCCATTGGCGATGCGGCGCTGGGCGCGATGCTCGGCGTCGGCGTTCGAGCCGGCCAGTGTCTTCTCCACGCCGCCCCACACGATGATCGCGCCAGAGATCGCGATCCCGAGGCCGATCGCAATCGCGACGAGGGTACCGATCATCCGCGTCACGGGACCGAGCGCCTCGCGGGCTCCGGCAGGGACCGTTTCGGCGGCGGCCACGGCAGAGGCGCCGACAATCCAGAGCACGGCGACGACGCCGGCGCTAAGGATGGCGCGGCGAATCGGTAGACGCACCATCACCCAGCGGCCTCGCTCTGCTCGGCGGACGCCGCGCGGTGGGCGGTAACGAACGCGGCGATCGCCCGCTCGTCGGAGGTCGCGAGGTCGAGGCCGGCCGCACGGAACCAGGCGACGGTCCGTGAGAGTGCCCGCAGGCGGTCGAACTCGCGGGGGCTGATCATCGTCGCCGCCAGCCGGCCACCGGCGACGACGGTCAGGGTCCGGCCGGCCGTCACCAGGTCGAGGTACGACGCGAGCCGTTCGCGCAGCTCGGTGATGTTGACGGTCCGGAGCGGCGCAATGATATCGCGCGGCGTCTCTGCGAGGCGGCGGAGGGCAGCGGCGTCGGGTGACCTGGTGCCGCCGACGATCGAGGCGAGTTCGGCCGTGTCCTGGGCAAGCTCAGCATGGACCCCGACGGCGTGCAGCGCCGAGAGGGCCCGCTCGATCGCTCCCCAGCGCTCGGCCTCGGCGTGGCGCAGCAGGACCGCCGCCGGCCGTCCGTGCTGCAGGATGAGGACCGGGTCGCCGCTCTCGACCGAAGCGACGACAGCCCGGACCCGCTCGCGCACGTCACGCATTCCGGCCGATGTCAGGTTTCGCTCGATCGTCATAGCTCCCATTCCTCCCAAACGAAGTCGGGCGGGAGCGGGCCGACGACGGCCGCCGGCTCGCCCCGCCAGGTCAGGAGGACAGGTCGCCGGCGCGCGATCGAGAGGGCGCGACGGAGATTCGCTCGGAACGTGTCGACCGGCAGGCGGACGACCCGCTCGCCGTTGATGCGCGATCGCAGCAAGGCGATCGGCCGGCCGTGCCGGAGGATGACGAACTGCTCGCCGTCCTGAACGCGGGCGACGTAGTCGGCCACCCGGCAGCGGAGGAACCGAACGCTGACGACTTTCTCCATGCCATGGAGCGTAGGTGTCAGCCGACCGGAGTACAAGAGGGATTGTGTACGGTTCCCGGTAAAGCGCGGCAAGAGCCGTCGGCGGCGGCGAACTGGCCTCGAGCGGACTGGCGGACCTGCCGGACGCTCGATACCGGGCGGCCATCGCCTGACTACTCATCAGGCGTACCGGAAACGGCAACAAAAGTCTTGAGGCGAGCCGCCTCCCTGGCTGGGGGACACCGAGGAGGCAGCTGCCCGAGATGGGGTGCGAAGATCACGTAGGCCTTCACCAGACTCGTCGCCTGGCGCGCCGACCTCAACGTCGCCGCCGTGCCGGATCAGGCGACGCGAACGGGTGGAGCAAAGGGGCAGGACGACGTCGCCCTCAAGCGAGCGCAGGGCGACCCATCCGCGTCGGCTGCGCCGCCGGGTGCCGCGGCGGTCACCGACGATCGCGCAACATGCGTTGTCCTCGTCGAACGTCGAGCGTCCCTTGAAGGCTGTCACCGCCGCGCCGCCCGCCGCGAGACGCCGGGTGTTAAGTCTGCTAGTCCACGATGACGACATCGGTTAGAGCGCCGGATCGCAGATTGTCGCCGTCCGATCGATAGTGCGCTGCATCGTGTCAGGCGATCCATCCCCTCGGGAGGAGTCACGAGGAGATGGACGCCTGGGCAGGGAAGGCGCTGAAGGCGCTTGAGCAGCCGATGGACATGGAGTGCCCGTCCGCGGCTCCGAGCGGTTCGAGGTCGCCACAACAAGAAACTCATCTGACTGCGTGTAGGGCGTATGCCTTAGGCGGCCATCGTCTGGATCGGCCATGACAGCCCGGTTTCCATCCGACGCGAGCCATCGGGAGATTGTTCGGCTGCTGCCATTGGCGACACCGGTCACAATCTCGACTCGATTCATCAGTCGTCTGGTCCCTTATGGCTGATCGATTGCGGTGACCTCGCCGTAGACGCGCGTGTCAGCCCAGAGGGAAGGCTGTTGTCGATCCAACTCACAAGGTGTCGCTGTTTCGTCGCCATTCCCGTCGTCGTTCGCGCTCGCGTTGAACGCGATCACCGAGCCTGGTTGCGGATCAAGTTCGGTGTGGATCACAAGAGACACGGCGGCCTCCGCGATCTGGAAAGTCTTGCGGCCACGCAATCGATGGATTCGTCTTGTCCTCGACCGGACTGGGTCGACTGGCCGACCGGTTGACCTCAGGGTAGCCATCGTCAGCCGCGACTGTCAACGCCCGTGGGTCACTCCGGGCAACCGGCGAGCACCCAGCGCCGTAGCAAGGCAACCTGCCCGTCCGACCAAGGTCCATCACAGGGCATCGAACCGTCCTCGAGTCGATCGAGGATTTCCGCGCTGTGCGCCCGGACAGACGCGAGATCCCAAAGGTCGAACGTGTCGATCATCGACCGACGATCATCGATTCGGAACAGCGGCTTGATGTCCGCGGCGAAGGAGACTACGCCGTCGCTCATCGATATCCTGCCATCAAGGCGCGGAACCATTGGGCGTGGCCGCCCTGGCCCGGCGGCCGGTCCGCCCGGATCGGCGAACGGCTCGCGCGCCCTCCATTGCGATCGGACGCTCAAGAAGGTCGGTCGCGACCGGCCCAGCGCTCGAGTCACGAGGCACTCGATAGGTGCTGATCTCGAAGGGACCGACCTCGAATGCCAGCGTTCGTCCCCAGGCCGCGAACGTCACCCGGCCGGCGGTCGCTCGGCCGGCCGTCTCTGCGAGGCGGATGACGAGATCATCGCCATCCTCGGCCTCCTTAAGCGCACCTACGACGACGTTGGCCGGCTCGACCGCCGCATAGGAGGCCTCCTTCGGCAGCGAACCAGTGTGGGCCGACTCCACGAGCACCGTGGGACGCTGATTGAATTCCATCGCGCGACGCGTAAGCCCCGCATCTGCCCACCCGCCGCGATGTGGAGCGAGAGCAAGGTTGAACCGCTGTAGGCCCTGGTCCTGGAACTTGTAGCGAGAGCCGAGTGCGGGAACCTTTGGCTCCGCGTGGGCGTAGATCGGGCTCCTGGCGGCGGTAATGCCAAGCTCAGCATCGCGGATGTCGAAGCCGTACTTCGCGTCGTTGAAGACCGCTAGGCCATACGTCTCGTCGGCGTCGGGCTGTCTCCCCGAGACGTCGATCCACCGCTGCCCCGGTTCCTCCTCGCCGTTGGCGGGACGCTCGATCGCCCCGTAGGGGATCTCGTAGGCGGCAATCGAGCCGACAAGGCGAGTCGGGAAGCGCAGTTTCAGGAGCTTCGACTGCTCTCGCCAGTCAAGGGTCACCCCGACCTGGACGGAGTCACCGGTCGCCGTCAGCGAGAACTCCTCGATGAGCCGCGAGTCACCGTAAGTGCTGTCGACGCGCAGCATCGCCCGGACCGGTCCAGCTTCGATCAGCTCGACACTTGCAGATTCGAAGGCCCCAATCTCGTCACGGTAGGCCAGCAGGCGGTGGCTCCAGGTATCTGAGGGATCGTCGACAACTCGCGCTCGAGCTCGGCTCGGATCGGCGAGATCCGCAATGTCTCGTCCACGATCCCGCAGGACGAGGCTCGCGATACGTCCGGTCACCGGGTCTAGCTCGAGCCGGATCCATTGGTTTTCAAGGACTGTCCCCGCCGCGTGGAGCGGGCTCTTAGCCGGACCAGGCGCGTGGGGCGTCATCGTATACGTTCGGTAGCCAAGCGCTGGGAGGTCGGCCTCAAAGGCGAGGCGGTTTGCCCAGTCCCGGCCCCAATCCGGAACCGTTGCCTCCGACTGCACCAGCTGGAACGGGACGGACGCCCCGGTCGTATCGAGGAGGCCGTCCATTGGCTTGAGGCCGCGGTACTCCAACTCGATCAGCACTCGAACGGGCCAGGCATGCTGGTTGAACACCACGATCGGCACGACGCCCTGATCGCCTGCGGTGTCGAGCCGCCGAGCGATGGACTGGATCGCGACGTTGAGCGCCCGGTCCGCGATCGAGCTGGCCTCACCCAGCTGATCGCTCGCATCCTGGTAGGCCGGTTCGATTGCCGAACCGCCGAGCGTGTCGTGGAACTGGTTGAACAAAACCTGACGCCACGCTCGTGCGAGCTCCCGTCTTGGGTAGGGCTGCATGCTGACACGCCCAGCAACCGCGGCCCACGTCTCCGCCGCGCCGAGCTTGTTCTCCGCTCGGCGCATCCAGCGCTTGATCCCCGAGTGGGCCGAATAGCAGCCAACCGCGTGATGTTGGAGATCGTCGCGATGGACCGGCAGCTTTGAGCTGTTGGCCTGGATCGAGTCGAAGAACCGGCTGGTTGTGCTGAGCTCGAGCCGGGGCATCGCGCCGATGCCGTCGAGCCGGTGGATGCTGTCGATGTTCTCCCGGGTGGGACCACCGCCGTGATTGCCGACGCCATAGAAGGCCATCATCTCGGTCCAATGCTCGGGCAGGTGAGCGATCGACTTATCGAGGTGGTAGCCGAGGTCCTCGCCCGGCGTGCAGTACTCGTGCGGCAACCGGTAGGCCAAGACTCTCGACCCGTCCGGCGCCTCCCACCAGAACAGCGACGAAGGCAACGGCAGCTCGTGTGGGCCCGGTCGCATGAAGACATATCGCTCCATGCCACTCTTTCGTAGGAGTTGCGGCAGCATCGCGTTGTGGCCGAATGGATCGACGTTGTAGCCGACCGTGGCGATCCGACCGAACCTCTCCTGAAAGTATCGCTGCGAGATCAGGGCCTGACGAACGAAAGACTCGCCGCCAGGGAGATTGCAGTCGGGCTCGACCCACCAGCCGCCGACGATCTCCCAGCGGCCCTCCTCGACCCGCGCCTGGATCTCGACGAACATCTCGGGATCGACTTCTTCGATCCACTCGTAGTACGCAGCCGAATCACACGTGAAGATGAAGTCCGAGTACTCGTTCATCCGGTCGAGTGCCGAGCGGAACGTGGCGCGGATTTCCTGGTAGCCCTCCGGCCACTGCCACAGCCAAACCGGATCGATGTGCGAGTTGCCGATGAGGTGGAGCGTCCGCGACGATCCACCGCCTCCCTTCTTGGGGCGAGCGCGATCGGGTCGGGTTGCTTCTCGCGTCAAGCCTCGGTCTCCCGCGTTCGTCGGGGGTGCTCACGATGCCCATCTGTTGCCCACGAGTCGATTCCGTCGCTGATCAAGTGGACGAGAAGGCCGTGCATCTCCTGGATCCGAGCCGTCGTCTTCGAAGGCACCATCAGGGCGACGTCCGCATACTCAAGGGCCAGTCCGCCATCACCTCCACCAAACAGGACGGTCGTCGCACCCCGGCGTCTTCCTGCAATGAGGCCGCTAACGACGTTGGGCGACCGACCGCTCGTTGTGAATCCAACGACGACGTCGCCTGGCCATGCCAGCGCGTCGACCTGGCGGGCGAAGACCTCCTCGAAGGAATAGTCGTTGGCGATGCACGTAACGACCGAAGGATCTACGGACAGCGCGACGGCCGGGAGCGGCCGCCGATCGCGGTCATATCGGCCAATCAATTCGGCCACGAGGTGCTGGGCATCAGCCGCGCTCCCACCATTCCCGAATGCATGCAAGCAGCCACCAGCCTCGAGCGCTTGACAAATCCGGTTGGTGACGTCCACGACGCTCGGCAGCAGCCGGCCAACCGCCTTGGCGACGGCCAGATGTTCATCGAGCAACGCTGAGATGTCAGGCATCGGATGCCAAGGTCGGCAGCCGCTCGAAGGCGACTGCTGCTGCGCTCACAACGCTGAGGTGCTCACCAAGCGCGGCCAGGACGATCTCCGACGATTCGCGAGCTGGGGCCATCGCCTGGGCGAGGGCGGCTTTCCGGACTGGATCGAGGAGCTGACCGCCCGCACCGGTCAAGCCCCCACCGAGGACGATGAGGTCCGGGTTGAAGACATTGAGAATATCCGCGAGGGCAGCACCAAGGATCAGCGTCGTCTCATCCCAGATGCGGCGGGCCAGCGGATCGCCGGCGACAGCCGCCTCTGCAACAGTCTGGGCGGTGACAACTGCGAGGTCCGCCAAGACTGAGCGTGACTCGTCGGTAAGGACCGCCTCTCGAGCGCGCGCAGCGATGCTCGTGCCTGACGCGTACGCCTCAAGACATCCGTGGCGCCCACAGCCGCACTGGCGGCCGCGTTGTTCGACCGTCATGTGGCCAAGCTCCCCTGCATTGCCCGCCCCGCGGTAGACCCGACCGTCGAGGATGAGTCCGCCACCAATTCCGGTGGAGATCGTCAGGTAAACGAGATTCTCAATCGCCATCCGGGCACCGGCGCCGTACCACCACTCGGCAATCGCAGCCGCCGTGGCGTCGTTGTCGACAAAGATCGGCCTCTTGAACGCCGCGCCAGCGATGCTCGCGAGAGGCACATCGTCCCAGCCCGGCAGGTTCGGCGGTGATCGAACAACGCCGTTCTTAGCGTCGAGCGGGCCGCCGATCGCGATACCGACGCATCGGATTTCGGGCCAGCCAAGGGCGGCATCATCAACGGCCTCTTGCGCCAGGTCGACGAGCCTGGTGATCATCGGGATCGGTCCATCTTCACGTCGGCTCGGCGTGATCCTGAAGGACAGCACCCGCCCGTCGCCGGCCACCACTCCGGCGGCGAGCTTCGTTCCGCCGATGTCGAGGCCCAGAACGACCTGATCGCGGTGCGGCATGCCGGCCCGGCGAACGTTGCCGACTCGCCCGGACGTTACCGTCACCCAGGGGTGACTTTTTGTCCCCTGCATTCATCACCCTCCCGTGCCGCATCGACAGACGGCCGAAGTGCCCTTTACAGCGTCGACCCTCAAGGAGCCCGGAGGAGGCGGGCTCCTTGAGGGCGAACCAGTGCCCGGCTGGCGGGTCCGGCACTCACGACCATCGCGTCGTGGTCGACCGGTCGACCGGTGTCTAGTTTGCCGGGCGAGGACCCCAATGTCAAACACTTGAACGCCACCCGCGCAGCCGGGTGGCGAAGGCTTCGATCCCTGGGCTACGGATCGCGGTTAAGCCACAGCTCGCCCGGTCCACGAAACTGCACCCGCTGTTGCCAGGTGAAGTCCGTGGACTCCAGCCTGATCCCCGGCACCTCATCGAGAAGCGTCTCGAGGACGATGCGCGCCTCGAGTCGAGCGAGAGCGGCGCCCAGGCAGAAGTGGATGCCCTTGCCAAGAGCCAGGTGATTGCTTCGGCCTCGTGTGAGATCGAACGTGTCCGGGTCCCGGAACGCATCCGGATCACGGTTGGCCGATCCGATCAACTGAAAGACCATCTCGCCTTCGGCGAAATCTGACCCACTGAACTGATGCGCCTCTCGAACGCGCCGGAAGTTACGCTGCTTGGGCGCATCGAAGCGGAGGGCCTCTTCGATGGCGGACGCGATCAATGACCGATCCTCGCGCATGCGATCCCACACAGTCGGATCGCGCAACAGCAAATGTAGGAGGTTACCTATGAGGTTCGTTGTCGTCTCGTGTCCCGCTGTCAACAACGTGTTGCAAGTCGCCAGCAATTGGTCTCGGCTGAGTCGTCGCGAGTCCGACTCGGCCGCTGCAAGCGCGGTGATCAGGTCGTCACGTGGGGCGACCTTGCGCTCATCCACCAACGTGCTCATGAAAGCGAACATCTCGAGCAGGCTCGTCTGCGCGGTGGAGGCCAGATCGAATGAAGTTCGACCTGTCCCTTGAAACCCGAGGATTTCGGCTGACCACCGCCGAAAGAGCGGCCGAGCCTCGACGGGAGCACCAAGCAGCTCGGCTATCACGGTCACCGGCACCGGGTGCGCGACATGTCGAACGAAATCGAATGGTGGCGACGAGTTGATCGCCGCTCGGACGGCGTCGAGCGTGACACCCCGAATTCGATCGGTCAGTGATTCCACGACGCGCGGGGTGAAGGTCTTCTGGACGATTGCCCGCATCCAGACATGATCAGGAGGATCGGACCCGATAATGTCCTTCTCACCGAAGTAATGGCGCAGTGGCTCGAGCCGCGTCCGTTCGTCGTCGGTCAACCCGCTGAACAGCAGCTCCTGGCGGTGCTCATTCGACAGGCGCTCATCTTGAAGTGAGGCCGCCACGTCGTCATATCGGCTGACCACCCACGCCCGCCAGGCCTCGCTCCACAGCGGTTCACCTGCTTGGCGCAAGCGGGCATAGACCGGATATGGATCCGTCAGCATGTGGTCCGATACAAGGAGATCGTCGACTTCCGCAGAGACAGCGGCACGGTGCTGCGTCACCACACCAGTCCTCGCACGCCGAGAGGTCGCGACTGACGGGCCAGAGATACAGCTGATCGCCGGAGGACTGCGGCCATCAGGTGGTGCTCATGAACGTGGACCCGGGGTATCCCTAGCAGTCAATCCATCAGCGCGCCCGCCTTGCAGTCTCTCGGGCGCGAGGTAGTGCCGGGCGTAGTGGCTGACGGCGTCCTCCAGTTCGATGAACGGATCCCGGAACCCGCTGGCCCGCAACTTGTCAATTGTTGCCTCCGTGAAGTACTGGTACCTGTCGCGGATGACCTCGGGCATGTCGATGAAGCGGATGTCGGCTGGCAGCTCGAGCCCTTTGAACACGGCCCGAGCAAGATCAAGCCACGTTCGGGCGCGCCCGGTCCCGCAGTTGACCAGGCCGGAGGCATCGCGATGGTCCATGAAATGGAGAATGACTCTCACCGCATCGTCCACATAGATGAAATCGCGCTGCTGTTCACCGTCGGCGATCCCATCGCGATACGACCTGAAGAGGGAGACATGGCCGCTCTCGGCGATCTCGTCGAAAGCCTTCGCCACGACTGATCGCATGTCGCCCTTGTGCTGCTCGTACGGCCCGAACACATTGAAGAACTTGAGTCCGACAATCCGATCAAAGAGACCGCGTCGGAGGGCCCACAGGTCGAACATATGCTTTGAGTAGCCATACATGTTCAGTGGTGCAAGCCGGGGTGTGATGTCATCCGCGTCGCTGTAGCCGACGGACCCGTCGCCATACGTTGCCGCGCTCGATGCGTAGATGAATCGGACACCGTTGGCAAGCGCCCACTCGCCGAGGCGGCGTGTGTACCGATAGTTGTTCTCGAGCAGGAAGCCCGCATCCGTCTCAGTCGTTGAACTGCATGCACCGAGATGGATGATCGCGTCGACGCGCGCTCCGCGACTCGACTCCAGCCAGGCGAATAGCGCGTCGGGCTCGATGAGGTCCTCGTATGCAAGGCCTCGGAGATTCCGCCACTTCTCGCTCCGGCGCAGGCGATCGACGAGCAGCAGGTCGTCGATACCTCGCCGGTTAAGGGCCGCGACGGTGTTGCGACCGATAAAGCCAGCGGCGCCCGTGACGACAACCGGAGGGCTCAAGATCCCCGCCCGTCGCTCGCGTAAGCGTGCAAGATCCGCTCGATCGTGTTGCTCGTCGACGTGCCTTCGACCAGTTCGGCCAGCTCCACGCGGCCACCATTCGCCTCGACGACGTCTCCGCCGCTAACGTAGTGCGACCAGTCCTTGCCCTTTACCAGGACGTCGGGCAGGATCGCCTGGATCATCGCCCTGGGTTCGTCTTCTTCAAAGACCGCCACGTAGTCGACCGATCGGAGCGCACGCAGGACTCGGGCGCGATCCTCCTCTGAATTGATTGGCCGCTTGTCTCCCTTGTTGCGGCGGACCGAGGCGTCGCTGTTCAAGCCTACGACGAGAACATCGCCCTGGGCTCGGGCGAACTCGAGGTAGGCGACGTGACCACGGTGAAGGATGTCGAAGCATCCGTTCGTGAAGACGACCGTCTTGCCCTGCGCAGCCAGCGAGTCGCGAATCGCCCGTATCTGGGCCGGGCTCGTTGTCGACGATTCTTCGACCATGTCTAGGGCCTGCCCGGGGCGACGGCGATCGCGGTGTTCGACGATCCAGCCGGCTCTAGGATGCCCATGAGGCCGCTGACGTCGCTGAAGTCCGGAATCAGGAGCATCGCGCCGCCTCGGATGAGTCGGGCGCGTTTCAAGGGATTGAAGCCGAACCGGCGCCGCTCATCGCTGCAGACTCCGACCGCCACGCCGCCATAGCGTCGGCTCACCCGCATCTCGACCGGCCCGTCGCCGAAGGCGACCAGCCGGGCTCCGTCGAGGCCCTGATCTCGAACCAGACGTTCGAGCACGACTCGCTTCGCTTCGATCGTGACGTCTCCGACGGCGCCATGGATCCGTTCGCCAAAGAAGTCGCTGTATCCAAGGGCGCGCGCGTCGTCCTGAACGTCGCCGACATCTGTCCCACTCGCCAGATGCAGCGTAATGCCGCGCTCCCGAAGGTGACGGAGCATGGGGACGGCGCCCTTGACGTGGAAGTCCTCGGGGACGAGCTGGCCGGACGCTAGCTTTGATCGACGCTGGCGAACGAGATCGAGCAGCACCTCGTTGTAGATGGCTTTGTAGTCGTGCTCGTCGAGGATCTCTGTCTCGGGCACAAAGCCCCAGCGCCTGACCAGGCCAACCAGTCCCTGCATTTGAACGAGTGTCTGAACGCCAGTCGTCCGGTTGATAAACTCGACGACGCTGGTGCGGACCCGTTGGAAGGTGGCCCCATCCAGGCTGCCGTACGAGGCGCCGAGAATCGCGCGAATCATCATGGGTTCCATGACGTCTTCCCAGCCCTGCCGGAGGGTGGACAGCGTCCCGTCATGGTCGAAGATCGCATGCGTGAAGGGCGGGTGCGCGACGAGCGGCCCGACCAATTCGATCTCGGAGTTGGGCACCAGGCGCGCGATTGTGGGGTTGTCCGCGAGATCGGGTGCGTAGATGAAGTCTGGGTGCGTCGCCGCTGCGGCGAGTTCGTCAATGGTTGCCGAGCCGGTCGCGCGAACCTTTCGGACGGTGACCGAGGCCGCGAGATTGGCGATGTCCGCAGCCGTCTGGGTATTGCCGCCGCTGGCGAGGACCGCTGCGATTGTGGCCGTTACGGTGTCGCCGGCCCCCACGGGGTCCATTTCGTCGAGGATCTCGATCCCAGCCGCCGCGTGGACGCCTAACGCATCCGCGGCAAGGATCCCGTGGTCGCCTCGGGTGATGAAGACCGGTCGTCCGGTCTGGGCCGTGATCCGACGCGCCAACTCTTCGAAGCGGAGCCCTGCGGGTTCCCTGGAAGCCAAGTCGGGCGCCAGCCTCGCGGCTTCGGAAGCATTGATCTTGAGGATAGCGCCATCGAAGTGACCGGCGGAATCTCGCGCGTCGACCACGAAGATGGTCTCTGGATGTTCGGTGATGATTCGGTTGAGCGCCGAGATAACGGTGCCGTCGGAAAGGAAGCCACGGACCTGCTGGTTGATCACGACAACTTGGGCCCACGCGATGGCATCGATCACGCGCTGCAGGAGCGCATCCACCGCTGCGGGTGGAGGCTGAGAGCGCGTCCCGAAGTCCAACCGATCCAGTTCGACCCGCCCCGAGTACGGCTTCGCGTAGGTCAGCGTTTCCCAGTCGGGTCCAAGATCGATCATGCCGTCGAGGTCAACACCCAGGTCGGACAGCAGCCCGACCATCACGAGTCCGAAGGGATCGCCTCCATGTAGGCCGACAGCGCGGACGGACGCGACACCGAGAGCCACCAGGTTCGCGGCCACGTTGCCAGCCCCGCCGAGGCTGTAGTGCTGGGATAACACGCGGCGCACGGGGAGGCCGGTCTCAACCGAAGTCTCGTCGGCGTCCGTGTCGAGGGACCAATACGCATCGAGGCAGAAGTCACCGATGATCGCGACTCTCGGTCGCCTGGCGGTGAGGGCGAGTCGTAAACGATCGACATTGTCAGGTAGCATATCAACCATGCGCTGCCCGTTTCTGACGAGGAGGTCTTCACATCGATGAATTCTGCGTGCGCTTGGTACCAGATCCTATATTGCTGGCCATGTTCCGAATAGTCGCAGATGCGAAATAGCTGATATAACAATCTCATGGCCAGCAACCGATACCAGGAGATCGCCCATGGGCTTCGCGCCCGACTCCTCAAGGGCGACTTCCTACCTGGCGATCGAGTCCCAAGCGAGAACGAGCTCGCCACGCACCATGCCGTGTCCCGGCCGACGGCAGCACGCGCGCTTCGCGAATTGGTTCAGGCCGGCCTCCTCGAGCGCCGTGTTGGGTCCGGGACGTACGTCCGCGGCACGGGTTCTCGACGCGCGTCTCCGTCCCTGACCTTCGGTCTCCTTGTGCCGGGTCTGCGGGGCACGGAGATTCTCGACCCGATCTGCTCGGAAGTCTCGCGGGTCTGCCAGGAGAATGGCGCGGCGGCGCTTTGGCTAGAACGAACCGATTCGGAGGATGACCCGGTCGGCGAAGCCGACCGGGCCCTTGATCTCTATCTGAGACAGCCAGTCGCTGGCGTGTTCTTTGCCCCGCTCGAGTCTGCTGCTGACCGGCAGACCACAAACGTTCGGATGGTGGAATCGCTCCGCTCGGCGGGGATCCCGACGGTCCTGCTTGATCGGGACATTCTTGAGTTCCCGGATCGAAGCGCCTTCGACCTGGTTGGGATTGATAACTTCCAGGCCGGACTCGAAGTTGCCCGGCATCTGCTGATCGAAGGTCGACGGCGAACTCGATTCTTAGCGAGGCCACACGCTCCATCGACAACCGACTTGAGGGCCGCAGGCGCCCGTGAAGCGCTGCGCCGAGCCGGGGCCATCGTCGACGCAGAGTGGCAGCTATCGGGATCGCCGACAGATGAAGCCTTCGTTCGCCACTTCATTGATCAGCATCGGCCGGACGCCGTCATCTGCTCCAACGACCTCACCGCCGCGCTCCTCATCCAGACGTTGTCGCGGCTGAAGGTTTCGGTCCCTGACGAGCTGGCGGTCGCTGGGTTCGATGACGTGAGCTACTCGACCCTTCTTTCCGTCGAGCTCACGACGATGCGCCAACCCATCCGGGCCATCGCCGCGGCGGCTGTGCACGCGATGATGGAGCGCCTCGCCGATCGTTCGTTGCCGCCACGCCAAATCCTGCTCCACGCCGAGCTCATCGTGAGGCAATCGAGTCACGCCCAAGAGGCCACCGGCTCCACGGACGCGCAACACCCTCCTGCCTAGAGACCCGCTTGCCTCCATGCTCGTTGGGCCTCTGTCGCGAACCCAGGAAAATCGTCGCTGCGGGATGCTCTCCGCGCCAGCGCGATGAGCTGTTACAGGTGGCGCTTCTGAATGCAGCGCCAACCTCACCACTCCGCGTGACTGCCATCGGCATGGCGCCATACCGGCACCCGCTCGGGGATCGGCCCGACGATTGCAGCCGCTCGGACGGCCGCTTCGTTGACGTCCACCCCGAGGCCCGGGCCCACCAGTCGCGGGATCGCGCCGTTCACCGGTCGGAGAACATCAGGGTTGAGGATGAGATCAAGGCCGCTGGATAGTGGGTCGTGCAGATCCAGGCCCTGTTCCTGCGCCAGGAAGTTCGGGACGGCTAGGTCGAGCTGCAGGCAGGCGGCCAGCGCCACAGGCCCCAGTGGACAATGCGGCGCGATCAGCGCGTCGTAGCTTTCGGCCATCGTGGCGATCCTGAAGCACTCGGTGATCCCCCCGGCGTGCGACAGATCTGGTTGGGCCACCGCGATCCCGGCGTCAAGAACCGGGCGGAACTCCTCGCGCGAGTACAGCCGCTCGCCGGTGGCGATGGGGACGGTGGAGACGCGAACGAGCTCGCCGATGAACGCTGAGTACTCCGGCCTGACAGGTTCTTCGACGAAGACCGGGAGCAGGGGCTCGATCAGCGCCAGCACTCGACGCGACATCGGGCGCGTGAGTCGGCCGTGAAAGTCAACAGCGAAATCGATGTCCGCACCGATGGCGGCACGCATCTCGTGGAGGTCCCCGACCAGCGCCTCGACGTAGGCGGCGCTATCGAGCGCACGGACCGGGCCGCGGGGGCCCACCTTGAGGAGTGTGTAACCCGCCTTGACCAGGCTCGTTGCTAGCGCCGGATCGCCTGTCCTGCTGTCATCCGCGACGTTCGCGTGTGCATAGATGCGGACCACATCTCGGCAAGGACCGCCAAGAAGCTCGTGGACCGGTGCGCCATGCCACCGACCCTTGATGTCCCAGAGAGCCTGGTCGAGGCCCGCGACCGCTGACGCGATGACCGGACCGCCTCGGTAGAACCCGCCACGCGCGAGGATCTGCCATAGCCGCGTGACATGGAGCGGGTTCTCACCGATGAGGAGGCCCGCCAGGCGGTCGACCGCGGCCGTCGTCGTTCGGGTCCAGTTCTCGAGGGTCGGCTCACCCCATCCCGCGACGTTCTCGTCGGTACTGACTTTGACGAGCGCCCGACTGGGACCCAGCACGAAGGTTTCGACGGATGTGATCTTCATGGTCCGCCCTGCAATGGCCGTTCGCCGATGGGAGAGGGCCGGTCCGTCGAGCGCTGATGGATCGAAACCTCGGGCGTGAAGCCGATTAGCCGTGCTGCGCGCGACGCATCGACGAGGGCTTGGTGACCGCTCAGGACATGCCGGACGGGAACGCCTGCCGCAAACTCCTCAACGAGTTCGCTGGTCGGTCTGTCGATCAGGGTGTCGGCGGCGCTCAGCGCGAGGACATGAGCCCCATGGAGCTCAGCCGTCAGTGAAAGGTGGATCGCCCGAACGGCGTCCTGGAGGTCCAGATACGCCCACCCAAGGCGCATCATCGTTACGGGGTTGGCTCGAACGACCGCAGCCTCCTCCCGCAAGGCGGTGGTGCTCTTTACGAGCGGAAACCGGAGCGCCACGACGTCGATCCCCCAATGCCGCCAGGCCATTTGCGCGGTGAGCTCGTCGGAGCACTTGGAGAGCGAGTACCAGTCTCCGATGTCGGCTGGGATGTCTTCGTCGAGCGGGAAATAGGCTGGTGGCGGATCGTGTGGGTTCAGCGGCACGCCGTAGGCGTGGATGCTGCTGGCGATGACGGCTCGATCGACGCCTCGCTGGCCGGCCTGCGAGAGCACGTTGAACGTCGAGTTCACGTTCGTGCTGTAGACGGCGTAGGGCGTGCCTAGATCGCGATGCGCGATTGCCGCCAAGTGGACAACACTGTCGACGCCTTCAAGCGCAGACGCGACATCCGCGACCGACGTGGCATCGCCAATGACAGAACGATCGACCGCCGAGAGTCCGTCGGCCCGCCTGGACAGCGCCGTCACCTCGATTCCCCGTTCCGAGAGATACACGGTAAGGGCCTGCCCGATCTGCCCGGACGCACCGGTCACAAGGACCCGAGCAACGCGGCGGTTCACCCCTTGAGGCTTCCGGCCGTTCCGATGCCGCTAAGGAACTGTCGCTGGAACGCCAGGAAGAGGACGACCGGCACCAGCACCGACAGGAAGAGCGCAGCCATGAGTTCGCCCAGATCGGCGTTGGTGGTCATCGTCACGAGGGCGACGGAGATCGGGCGAACGTCAGCCGCGTTCAGCACCAGCAGTGGCCAGAGATAGTCCCGATACGAGCCGATCAGGGCAAGCAGTAGGGTCACCCCAACGATGGGCCGTGATAGGGGAAGCACGACGTACAGCAGGAGCCGAGGTGGATCGGCACCATCGATCCTGGCCGCGTCGAAGAGCTCGCGGGGGAGCGCTTCGAAGAACCGCTTCACGATGAGCACGAAGAATGCATTGGCGGCGGCCGGCAGCCAGACCGCCCAGTAGGTGTTGATGATGCTGCCACCAGTGAAGGGCAGACTGACGACGTTTCGGAACAGGGGAACCAATGAGACGATGCCTGGGATGAATAGCGTCGCGAGCAGGAGTCCCGTGAGAGCTGGCGCCCATCTCGGGCGAAGGATCGCCAGGACGAATCCGCCCGTTACGGCCACTACGACCGTGAAGAATGCGCTGCCCGCCGCTGCGATCAGACTATGCAGTAGATGCCGACCGACCTGCACCTCTTCCCAGGCGCGCCTTAGATTCTCCCAATGGACAACGCCCGACGGGAAAAGTGCTAGCGGCTGGACGAGTGTGTCCTGAGCGCTCGACACGGCCGCTTTGGCCAGCCACAGCAAAGGCCCGAGGCCAGCGACGACCAGAGCTATGAGTATGAAGCCTTGCGCCAATCGGAGGGACCAGGTGACCCTCGGTTGCCGACGATCGAAGTCCGAAATGACGCTTCGCTCGTATGTTTCCTGTCGTCGACCGTCGCGCCGCAGCCACCGGAGACGACTAGACGCCCTGGTCCTGGCGACGCCAACGTCGCGCGGCGCCCGACTCATTCGCCCGTGTTCCATCGCCGCGTAGCGTAGTAGTACAGGATCGAGAAGATCCCGAGCGCTACCGCTAGCAGCACACTCAGCGCGGACGCCGCGCCGAAGTCGCGAGATTCAAACGCGTACCGGTAGATCAGGAGCAAAATCGTAACGGTCGCGTTGTTCGGCCCCCCGCTCGTAAACAGGAAGGGTTCCGTAAACAGCTGTAGGGTGCCGATCAATTGGAGCAGCAGCAGGATTAGGATCACACCCCTGATCTGAGGCAGCGTGACGTGCCAGACGCGCGCCCAGATGCTCGCGCCATCGAGTTCGGCCGCTTCGTATAGGTCAGCTCGCACTCCGGTAAGCGCCGCGAGGTAGATGATCGCGGTGCCCCCAGCTGTTGCCCACGTGGCGTACAGGACAATGGACGGCATCGCGAGATCCGGATTGTTGAGCCACCCGATCGGGCCGATTCCAACCAATCCGAGCACGGCATTGAATAGGCCACTCGAATCGCGGTAGAAGAACGCCTCCCACAGAAGAACCCCCGCGACAGGTGGAACAATCACGGGCAGGTAGGCCAGGACCGAGAAGAGCCAGCGTCTCCGCCTTGCCTCAGCGACGAATACTGCAAAGAAGAGGGGGAGCGGAAAGCCAAAGACAAACGCGAGGCCGGCAAAGTACAGCGTGTTCATGACTGCCCGACCGAGCCGCTCATCGCCGAGGACGTACTCGAAGTTGTCGAGGCCCACCCACACGGCGTCGGCAACGAAGTTGTTCCTTTGGAAGCTGAACACGACGCCCTGGATGATCGGGCCCCAGGAGAAATACACGAACGCGACGATCACGGGCAGGGCGAACAGCGTCGTCCAGATGGCATCCACGGACCACCAGGTCCGGAAGCGGCGAGAAGACCGTTTCGTCTGCAGTTGCACAGATCTTATCGCCGCAACGTCGGATGCTGCGCTAAGGATGGCGGCGGCATTGGTAGGCGATGCCAGAGGGCCGGGAGCGGCGCGGTCCGCTCCCGGCTCTCATCCGATCGGTTGTGCCCTACCGACTGAGCAACTCGTTCAACTTCCCGTCGTACTCGGCTACCAATGCCGGGATGTCCGCGTCGGCGTCGGTGAGGATCGCCTCGAAGAGGCCATCCAGGAGCGGGTAGACTTCCTGCGCCTTGACCGGCGGTTCGCCGATCAGAGTCTTCGTCTCGAGGGCGTCGATCCAGGGCTGGAAGTTCTCGACCGGGATGTTCACATACTGCTTGATCGCTTCGAGGTACGCGGCGTGGAGGTCGTCGCTGACAGACGGGACGAACGGGACTCCCACCGCCAGGCCAGAATCGGCCTCGGTCTTGGCCTGTGCCTTGGCCGCCTCGACATCAGTGAACTGCCTCAGGCCCGAGTACTCGATCCACCTGGCAGCAGCAGCCAGTTCAGCCGGGCTGGACTTGGGATTGAACACATGGACCCCGCCGCCGAACATCGTCCCGTTGCCACCGCCGTCAGGCATGCCGGCCAGCCCGTAGTTCTCGCCCGGGAATCCAAGGTCGGTGACAACCCGGTGGTAAGCGTCAGGAGAACTCAGCAACATAGCAAACTTCCCGGCGGCGAACCCCGGGTCCCTCCCTCCCCACTCGAGCAGAAGGTCGTCACTGAGGGAGCCGTCTTCCCATCGCATGGCATGGATCATTTCGAGCGCCTTCTGGGTGCCACCGCCAGTGATCGCGGAGGCGCTCCCATCAGCCGTCTCGATCGTACCGCCGAATGCGTACGTGAGCGCCGTCAGGGTCCAGCCTCCGCCGCTGGCTGGGGCCATGACCGCCAGCCCGAACGTCCCCGTCTCGTCCTTGATCGCCTTCGCCGCGGTACGAACCTCATCCCACGTGTCCGGGGGATCATTCGGATCGAGACCAGCTTGCTCGAAGAGCGCCCGGTTGTACTGGAGTCCGACCGCGTAGGTGAAGATGGGAATTCCGTAGACCCTACCTTCCGGACTCGCGACCTTCTCGAGAATGAGTGGATTGATGCGCTCGTATAGACCGATTTCCTTGACGGCGTCCGTGATGTCGGCGGCCTGGCCATTCGCGAACATGCCCTGCGGCTCGGTGAAGGGCACGGCGATCACATCGGGCAATTGACCGCTGGCCAGCAGTGCGGCGTAGGTCTCCTGAAGGTATTCGACCTCGACGCCTTCGATCGTGATGTCGGGGTTGGCGGCCTCGAACTCCGCGACCTGGGTCTCCCAGAGCTTCAGTTCCGGAGCCCGATCGGCGGTTGGCTTGTTGCCAACCTGAATCGTGACGGGCTGGGCTGTTGTCGGTGCGGCCGAGACAGTGGCCGCGGCGGACGGCCTTGACTCAGTCGGGCTATCGCTGGCCGCTGGGCTGGCACATGCGCCGAGGCTGATGACAGCCACCATGCTCAGCCACAACGAGAGCTTCCGGTGCGAGAACGGCCGATGCATCAAAGTACCTCCTTAAGGGCCGGGTAGGTTCGCGTGGTTCCGGGTTCCTCCGCAAATCCAACGGACTGATGTCGTGCACAGGGGCTACGCGACCCTTCCCCCATCCGACATCGCTCCCGCGACCTGAAGTTCGACGGGTTGACCCAGCCCGACCTCCTCCGGGGTCAGAGCCGGTCGACTGGTCGACCGGTCGGCCCTTTATAGAACTCACAGGGGACGTTGTCAACACGCGCTCGCCCGCGAGGGGCTTGCCAATGCCAGGTCCTTGTGCCGCTGACGCGACGAGCGCCACACGGGTTCATGCCGATCCCTATCGCGCCGATCTCACCTATCCGGATGCCTCCCGCCAAGCTTGACACTCGCGTCGCTACATCATGCAGACTGGGCGACCGGTCGGCCTTTTGAACTACACTCCATAGCGCTGCCCAGTCGACGGCGCGGTTTGCGATCCGCAATCATCGCTGTCCGAGGCAGGATTCCCGATCGCTCGACGACGCGCCAAATGTAGGCGCCGTATGGTCGAAGATGCAGCCCAAGGGGGTGAATGTGACGTCGCCAACTGCATCACGGTCGCCGATCCCGGAGGCGATCAGTGGCCCGAAGATCGTTGCGATCGCTCGGGGACTTGATCCGGACAGCTTGGCCCGGATCGCGGACGGGCTCCTGCGCGCCGGTATTCGCGCGTTCGAAGTGACCTTGACTTCGCCGAGAGCCCTCGAGGCAATCGCCGGGCTCGCGGACCGGTTCGTCGGGTCGCCCCTGCATGTCGGCGCAGGTACGGTGATGGACGTCCGGGCTGCCGAGGGGGCCTACGCAGCCGGCGCCCGATTCCTTGTCGCCCCGAACACGGACGTCGAGGTGATCGCCTGGTCCACGGGCCGCGGAATTCCGGTGTTTCCTGGTGCGCTTACCCCGACCGAGATCCTTGCCGCGTGGCAAGCTGGTGCGACGGCGATCAAGCTGTTCCCTGTGTCGTCACTTGGGCCGCTCTTCGTGCGCGAGGTCCGTGCTCCAATGTCGCACATCCCGCTCATCCCAACGGGCGGCATCACGCTGGAGACGGCTCCGGACTTGATCTCGTCGGGAGCCGTCGCTGTTGGTGTTGGGAGCTGGCTGACCGGGGATGGTCAGCAGCGCGGGATCGCAACGAGGGGCGCCGAGCTCGTGCGGGCGTTGGCCGATCCGGCGTGATGAGGGGGTCTACTGCGGCAGGATTCCTTAACGCTCCCAGTCACCGTTGCGCAACGCTGATCCGATGGTGACGAGCAGGCGGTATCCCGGGATGGTCTCCTTCGGATCGCGGTCTGCGATGGAGGATCGACGCAACTACGGACCTGATGCCACTCCTGCCGGGGTCGCAGATGGTGCGCCACATGACCCCTGACGTGGTGACCCTCGGGGAGGCGCTTGTTGGGCTAGTGGCAGAAGACTCATCGCCGCTTTCGGAGGTCGCGACGTTCCGCCGGTATATCGTCGGCGCAGAGGCGAACGTCGCAGTTGGCCTCACGCGCCTCGGGCGTAGCGTGGCCTTCGTTGGGCGCGTGGGCGAGGATGGATTCGGGACCGCGGTCGCACGACGGTTGCGAGCGGAAGGGGTCGACGTGGCCGCTGTCGCCGTCGACAAGGCCGCGCCGACCGGAATTCTTGTCCGGGAGCGTCGGAGGCTCGGTCCGTCGGAGGTCGTTTACCATCGACGCGGATCGGCGGGAAGCAGGCTGAGCCCTGTCGACGTGGATGCCGTTGCGGATCTCGTTCGATCGGCCAGGTGGCTCCACCTAACCGGCATCACCCCGGCGCTTTCCCCTACCGCTCAAGCTGCCGTCGAGCGAGCATTCGGCCTCGCCCGGGAAGGTGACGGCGTCATTTCCCTCGACGTCAACCTGCGACGAAAGCTGTGGGCGGACGACGAAGCCCGCATGGAGCTTTGGCCCCTCGCGTCGCGGGTCGACGTGGTCCTCGGGGATGTCGACGAGCTCACCGTCATCGCGGGCGGAGACGACGCACCCGGACGACTGCTCGAGGCTGGTGTTCGCACTGTCGTGGTGAAGCTCGGGGCCGGAGGGGCCAGGATCCACGATGAGACGGGCGCCGCGCTTGCGGTGTCGGCGCTGACTGTCGCTGACGTTGTCGACCCCGTTGGGGCGGGCGACGCGTTTTGTGCGGGCTTCATCGCTGCCCGACTCGAGGGTCTTGACTATCAGACCTGCCTTCGTTGGGCGAACGCGTGCGGCGCGGCCGTGGTCTCGGTGCCTGGCGACATGGACGGCCTCCCAACCCGCGCTGAACTCGAACGACTCCTCGCCGACCCGGGGCGCGACACGCTCCGCTGAGGTCAATATCGGAGACCCTGCGGCGCATGACCGTCGACAATCTCGTCAGTGGCTGATCACCCGAGTGGGTCGCATCGCTGATCCTGCCCGCTCGTTGCCCTGGCGTCGGAGTCGAGCATCGATGCGCGCGATCGCCCACGGCCCAAGGTGGATCGCTGGGCGATCGCCCAGCTCCTGCGCTTCCAACCGCGCCATCGCCTCGTGGTCGTCCAGGGCCTGAGGGAAGGTCGACTCGTCGAGGACCCGCGCTAGCGGCATGTCTGTTCCGGCGGGAAGGTCGATCTCAACGACTTGCGAGCTGTCGGTAAGGTTTGCGACCAGCACTCTCAGGTGGCGGCCGGCCCGAAGTCCCAGCACGACCGCCGATGACGGGCCCTTCGATGCGACGAGATGCGTGTCGGCATCCATGCGAAGCGCCGCGAAGACATGGTAAAGAGGAAAGAGGCGCCCATCCGGATTGCCGAACAATGGGTGGACCGCGTCGCGGTCGGTGAGCATGAGGCCAGCCATGCCTGTCGTTTCGAAGAACGTGAGGGCGGCGACCCCCGGTCGTGCGAGCGATGCGATGGAGCCGACCGTCCAGGCGGCTGCGAAGAGCGAGGCCTGGCGATCATCGACGCGCGCCGGATAGGAATCATCCGGCTCGGCCCCGATGTCGCCGGGCGGAAGCGCAGAATTGAATCGCGGCTTCAACGTCACGGGTCCGATCGACAAGGGGACGGACCTGCAGATCTGTTTCGCGTCGCGGATCGTTGTCGTCTGCGCTGCCAACGTCTCAACGATCGAAGCCTCATCGAACGCGTGCACCTGAGGGTTGATCGGGTACGCGGCGACATCGAGCATTCCGGCCGGCAGGGCGGCTCGGTTTAACTCTAGGAAGTTCGCACGGCTCCCTCCACCGAGACGCCACGACCGCTTGGCCGTCACGAGCGCCCGGCGGCCCGCCTCGATGACGGGCTGGGTCGAAGCGAACGCGCCGCTCGGGAACACCAACAAACGGGCGATCCGGACGCTGTGATCCATGAGTGCCTGGACTACCTCGTCGGCACCTTCGCCGTCGTCGGCGACGGTCGCCTCGATCTCGAGCGGAGCGTCGATGCGCCGGGCTTCGTCAGCGGCCCCCGCCAACTGTGCAATCCAATCGCGAGATCCGTGTGCGATGGAGACCCGAAGATGGTCGGGCCGAAGAGCGACCAATCGCCGGACGGTCATCATGTCCGGGGGTCGGGAACCGGGAGGGATCGCGAAACCCACCATCGGAAGCGGCCCCAATGCCTCGGCGCTGACCTGTATCCGCGGAGGAGATGCGGCAGGCCGGCGTCGCACCTTGCCGCGAACCGACAGTTCCACCGCCTGGCGCAGGCGCGTGCCCGGGTCGACCTTGACAGGGTGGGGGAAGGACAACGGGGTGCAAAAGGTCTTGTACGAGGCGTCCGTCCAGTTCCGCTGATCCTCCATCTCGAAGAAGTCGCCGTCGAACCGAAGGCTCGCCTCCAAGCCGGTCCCAGGTGGCCACCTCATCGCGACGATATCGGTGAACGGATTCTGCGGGGCGATCCGGGAAGGAAACGCTCCCTCGATCGACTGGGTAGAGGTTTGGACGGTGAGGCGTTGGCCCTCAATGCTCATCGGATGGAGCACGCAGAAACCGATCCGGCTTCGCAGAAACGTCCTTTTGGCTGACCCGTCGAGGGTGAATAAGAGCGACCCATCCCCCTTGCCGATGATCCGACCCAGCCAGTCGAACGCGACTTCCCGATTCTCATGGACGGCTCGAAACGTCACTTCGAATCCGTTCAGGTACTCATCAACACGCAAGTCCCGCAGGGATGGCTCGATGGTCCCCCACGCTCGATCACGAACCGCCGCATAGACGCCGCGAAGGACCTCGACGCCCTCCCAGCTGATCCAGCGGAGGCCACCCGATTCGAGCGTTGCGGTGAGCGGACCGGCACGCAGCCGACGCCGTTCCGAATTCGCACCGTGGGATCCTACGAGGTTCATTGGCGCGGGACCACGCGGTGTTGGCCTCCGTCGATGACCAGGACCTGGCCTGGTTCGAGTGCGATGGCGGCCCGTGTTCCGGTCGAATCGTGTTCCGGAACGAGGCGCAGGAACTCGAGCACATCGTCGTCGTCTGGATCGGCGTAGTGGCTGGCCACCGCCAACCCAACTCCGAGGAATTCCGCGGCGAGCGCCGCTTCGGCTGGCGACATCTCGCCGGTCACCACGCGGCCCGCGGACGCGTCTCGGGCCAGCAGCGGCTTCGGTTGGGTGCAGCCGAGGATCCCGATCGTCGGCCGGTACAGCTCGCCGATCAAGCGCATGTCGCCAAAGATCGCGGAATCACCAAAGTGGTAGACCCGAACGTCGCGTTCGGGTTCGACGATGAAGCCGAGTGGTACGCCGCTGATCGTCGCGCCGTTTTCGAGTCTCGCCGACGACCAATGGTGAGACTCGACCGGACGGACGACTACGCCGCCCACCTCGACGACGATCCCCCAGACCGTCGCCCTGAGCTGTGTTGGCGGAATGCCCTGTTCGATGAGGAGCGCCCGAGTGTCGGCGCCACAGACCACCGGGGCACCTGATCGTCGGGCGATCTCGGCGGTATCGCCGAGATGGTCGAAGGCAGCGTGCGACACGAGAATCACATCTGGAACCGGAAGCGCGTCGGTCCCGAACGGGGCAACCGGGCTGCCGGTCAGGTACGGGTCGATGAGGATCTTCTGGCCGGCGCCCTCGACAAGATAGCCGGCGACTCCCAAAAACGTCAGGCGGGTGGTCATCGTGCCCAACTACGCTCGAGGCCGTGGATTAGAGCGACCATTGCCCGATTGAGTGGCACATCGATCCCCATCAGCACTGCGTTCCGAACGATCGCGCCGTTGATCACGTCGATTTCGGTCGTGCGGTGACCCTCAACGTCCTGGAGCATCGACGCCTTTCCGGCGCCTGCGCCCGCCAGAACCGTGTGGATCCGCTCCAAACGCTCGTCTCGATCGATGAGATGGCCTAGGGCGTTGCCCACGACGACGGCTTCCGAGGCCAAGGCGTCGACGAGGGCGAGCAGTGGCCCAGGCTGACCGAGTTCGCCCGCGGTCAGACCGGAAAGCGCCGCGGCGGGCAGTGTCGCGGCGTTGAGGACGAGCTTCTTCCAGATCTCGGTCTTCACCGACGCCGTGACTATCGGCTCGATGCCTGCCGCTCCTAGGAGATCCGCGATGGTTTCCGCTCTGGCGAGATCCGCGCCGTCGACGTAGGGACCGAGGTAGGTAGGTCCCCTGCCTGTGTGAGCGACATGAGCAGGAGCCCGGACAGTGGCACTGTGGTACGTGACGCCCACAACCATCTGCTCCGCCGGGTAAACCTCCGCCAGAACGTCCGCATTGCCCCAGCCGTTCTGCAGGCTGATGAGCGTTGTCGTGGAACTCACGAGTGGCCGCGCCAGCTCCGCGGCGGACCGCGTGTGTTGGGACTTGACGAACACGAAGACGGCATCGACGAGGCCAGACCGCGCCGGGTCCGTCGTCGCATCCGGATGGGTCGTGATCGTTCCGTCAACCGTGTCAACCGTTAGGCCTGAAGAGCGGATCGCAGCAATGGCATCCGCTGCAACATCGACGACCACCACTTCGTAGCCGGCACCGGCGAGGCGACCTGCCCAAGTTCCCCCCATCGCGCCGCCACCACCGACGATCGCGATCCTCACGCGAGCGGCCTCATGTGGACCATCACCTTTTCCGCGTGCGCCCGATTTGCCAGCGTGAACTCGATCGCCTCGCCTGCTCGTTCGAACGGAAACCGATGGGTAACGAGATCACGGACCGCATCGGCCTTTCGTCGGACGAGGTCGACCGCCTCACCAAAGATGCCGGTGCTGTTCCTCGATCCCACCACGCTGATCTCCTTCCTCGTGAATTCGATCATCGGCAGATGGACCTCGCTCGACGAGAGCCCGATTACGACCACGGTTCCCGAGCTCGCCACCACGTCGATCGCTTGGCGAACGACGTCGGGCACGCCGGTGGCTTCGATCGCCACAACCGGACCATCGCCGCTGGTCCATTCGGCGATGACCTGAGCGGGATCCTCGAATGATGCATCGACCGTGAGCTCGGCTCCGAAGCGGGTCGCGAGCTCCAACCGGGTAGGCAAGCGGTCGACGGCCACGACGCGAGCGCCGATGTCCCGCGCTGCGAGAATGACCGCTTGGCCGATCGGCCCCGCGCCGAACACGACCATCCGGTCGTCCCGTTCCAGGCGGCTCCGGCGGACTCCGTGGAGCCCGATGGAGATCGGCTCGACGAGCGCGCCCAACTCCGCGTCGAGGCCGGCAGCGGAGTAAAGGGTCCGCGTCGGGAGCGCGACGCGCTCCGCGAGACCACCTGGTACGTGGGCCCCGATAACCTGCAACCGCGTGCAGCAGTTGGGCCGACCGCGCCGGCAAGGCAGGCACGTGAAGCATGGGATCAGAGGTTCGACCGAGACCCGCTCCCCAACCGATAGCGCTCCGTTGTAGCCCTCCCCGAAGCTGAGGATCCGTCCCGAAAACTCGTGCCCCTGCGTATTGGGATAGGTCACGTAGGGATGCTCGCCGGTGTAGAACATCAGGTCCCCGGCGCATAGGCCGACGGCGTCGACTTCGATGATCGCCTGGCCGGCCGTCGCAACGGGTTCGGGCACGTCGTGGATCTCGAGCAACCGGGGCGCCACCGTCACTGCCTGTCTCACAGCTCCTCCATGTGGCTCGTTACCCTTCCGGATGCCTCGTCGCGGTCCGTCACCTCAGCGGATGGTGTGGCCGCCGTCGGCAACGAATAGAGCGCCAGTCGAGTAGCTCGACTCATCCGACGCCAGGTGAACGGCAAGTCCCGTGTACTCCTGCGGAAGTCCGATCCGTCCGAACGGAATGCTCTCGATGATCGACGCGCGCACTTCATCGTCAGCGAGCAGGCTACTAATGAGCGGGGTGTCGGTGGCGCCAGGCACAAGGGTGTTGACGCGGATGCCCTCCGCCGCGTAGCCCGTAGCTATGACTCGAGTAAGGGCATGGACCCCGCCCTTCGAGGCGGAATACGCTGTGTTGCCGCGGACTGAGCCACGCAGCCCCGTCGGCGACCCGACGATGACGATGGAGCCACCACCGGACTCGAGCATCGCCGTGATGGCGTACTTGCACGTGAGGAAGACGCCGGTCAAGTTGACGGCAATCGTTCGGTTCCAGACCTCCAGCGTCAGCTCATGAGCCCGGAGGTCCTCATCGTGGAGCTGGATGCCGGCAGCGGCGACGAGGATCTCGAGACCCCCAAACTCGGCGAACACTCGTTGGAACGCTGCTGAGACGCTCTTCTCGTCGGTGACGTCCGCGTGGATCGGAATGGTCGCGTCGGCCGCTTGGGATGGACGGTCGTTGCCAGGTACGGTCCGGTCGAGTGCCGCCACGCGCGCCCCTTCGAGGGCGAACCGGAGGGCAATCGCACGTCCGATGCCGCTGCCAGCACCTGTAACTGCGGCACGTTTCCCAGCAAGGCGGCCGGCCATGGTTGTCCTCATCGAACACGCCGCCTACCGATGTCGGGCCTCGGCGCGGTTGACGGTCTGCGGGTCGGATCCTACCATCGAAGTGGACGACCGGTCGATCAATTGAGATCCGTAGCTCTGGCGGGCTGACCACCCGGGATCGAAATTCATGCGTCCGGAGACTCGCAGCGGAGGGTGTCAACCTAAACATGCAGGCCATCGGTGACGGTACGTGACTAGCAGCCTGTGCGACGACGTCGACATCCATGATTCGCAATTCGTCGTCGACCCATTTCCAACGTACAGGCGGCTTCGAGGCGAGTGCCCCGTTGCGCATGGCAGCCGCCACGGTGGCTTTACGCTCCTCACGCGGTACGCTGACGTACGGGAAGCAGCGCGTGACTGGCGGACCTACACATCGTCTGTCATCGGCGTCACCGCCATCCCGGTCATCACGCCACGCAGCGAGCCCCAGCTGCCCATTGAAGTCGATCCGCCGGAGCATTCGACCTATCGCGCGCTTATCAATCCGGTGTTCGCGATGGGTCGAGTGGAGCGGCTACGCCCACGCATTCATGCGATCGCCCGTCAACTGGCGCAGGCATGCTCGCGGAAGCCCTCCGCCGATCTCGTGCGCGACTATGCGGTGCCGCTGTCTGTTGGTACCCTCGCGGAGTTCACGGGTCTCCCCCCGAAGGACTCCCGACGGTGGGTCGCCTGGATCACCCTGATGTTCGACGTCCGAGACAGAGAGGCCGGCGCCCGCGCGAGTCGCCAGTTCGGTGAATACATCGACGAGCTAATCGCGGCTCGCCGCCGACGACCCCGCAACGACTTCCTGAGCGTCCTGATGGAGGCTCAGGTCGATGGCCGGAAATTGACCGACCACGAGCTTCATTCCTTCTGCACCGTTGTGTTCGGCGCCGGATTCGAGACGACCGCTGACGCGATGAGCTTGGCCTTGCAGTATCTCGCCGAGCAACCCGACACTCGTCGCCTGATTCGGGACCAGCCCGAGCTCATACCATCGGCGGTAGAGGAATTTCTCCGTTACGGGACTCCGATCCAGATCTTCGGTCGCAACGCCACACGCGATATCGAGATCCACGGCGCGACCATCCCCGCGGGCCGAATCGTTGCCCTTTGTTTTGCCTCAGCCAATCGAGATGAGTCGGTCTTTCGGACGCCCGAGCGCCTCGTGGTCGAGAGGTCGCCGAACCCACACCTCACCTTCGGTGCAGGCCCGCACCAGTGCGTCGGCTCGTCAGTGGCAAGACTTGAGCTCGCCATCACGCTGGAGCTCTTCACCCAGGACATGCCAGAATTTCGACTCGACCCAGCCGCCGCATCGATATGGAAGGCCCGCGGAGACCGTCGAGGCCTCCGGTCTCTGCCGGTCGTGTTCGGCACGAGTTGACGCTGACTCTACCGCGATGCATAACCCGGAGCGTCTCCCCGGAGCTAGGTCGGAGGCTTCGCTCTGGGCGCCGAGAAGAGCGCTCAAGTTCCATCCGGGAGGACCATGTCCGATCAAGTTACGGCAACTCCGGGGATGGATAGGCGGACCCGATAGATGCTGGTCGAGGCGGTGATATAGAGCGATCGCCAGTCGGCATCTCCCCATCCGACGTTTGCTGCCGGCTCCGGCGTGAGGATTCGCCCTAGGATCTCGCCTCGTGGAGAGATCACCCAGATCCCGCCCGGACCGGTGCAGTAGAGGTTGCCTTCGACATCGACCTTCATTCCGTCGGTTGGGCCTGGCTCTTCTCCGCGCAAGTCGGCAAACACCCGACCGTTCGCCAGCGATCCGTCGGGGTTCACATCGAACGCCCGGACATGCCGGCGATGCGTGTCATCGACATAGAGGACCGTTCCGTCGGGCGAAAGCGCCAGGCCGTTGGGCTCCTCGAAGTCGTCGACGACGACGGTGAGCGTGCCCTCGGGTGCGACGCGGAAGACACCTGCGAACGAGAGGTCGGCATCGGCGGACGACGCCCCGCTCGGATTAGCCGGTGGCTTCGCCCAGACCGGATCAGAGAAGTAGATCGCGCCATCCTGAGCGACGATCACGTCATTGGGGCTGTTGATCCGCTGGCCTTGATAGGTATCGGCGACGATCACAACGCTGCCATCCAATTCGGTGCGGGTCAGCCGTCGGGTTGCTCCTTCACAGGCCAGGACGCGACGCTCGCGGTCAAATGTAAGCCCGTTGGCCAGGTTGCTCGGCCACCGAAAGGTCGTCAGTTCCGGTCCTTCCGGGCCTTGCCGCCAGCGCGCGATGCGATCCCTGTGGATGTCTGTGAAGAGAAGGGAATCACCGGTCCACAGCGGCCCTTCCGTGAATCCAAGGCCCGTCGCGAGGTGCTCGATGTGAGCGTCAGTCGGGGTGATCCGATCGAAGCCTGGTGTGCGGCGCTCGAAGCTACTCATGGCGGAAACTGACGCGCGGCGTGTCCACGCCTGCGAACTCGGTCCCTATCCATTCGCCAGATGAAGGACCGTAGGGCCCTTTGAGGGCAACCGGACGGTCCGATTCGCACCGCCCCCGATTGTTCCACCCGGCATCGCTGTGCCATGCACTGGATGCAGCCATTCCGCTGTGACGAGACCGGGCGTGGCAGTGAGGTCCACGGTAATCTCCTCGCCGTCGGGCACGTATACGAGGTACTCTCGCCCGACGTCGGCCAGGCAGTAGCCCGTCGATGCGAGCCCACCCTGCGGTGTCATGGAGGCCAAGTTCATCTGCTCGGCCAGTCGAAGCGTCTGGCCGAGGCTGCCGCGCAGCGGGTCCCATTGGTCGGGCGAGTCCCGGCCGAGGAGCCGATTCTCGTACGGGTCCATGAAGATCGGGTGCATCCCGCGACAGAAACTCTTCCATGCCCAATCGACGGTGCCGCCGATGCCCCAGAGATGGTCCGTGTCGTTCAGGATCACTTTTTTCCCATCTGCCGGGGGAGGATCGTCACGGTACTCAGTACCACTCGGCGAGATCCAGTCCGCCGGACTGGCGACAAGCGGCTCCATTGAGCCGGGCTCCGCGTTCGGCCCTTTGGGAAAGACGAAGGTCATGCCCACCGGATGCTGTTTCGGCCGGGTGCCTTCGATCTCCTTGATCAGGCGGATCAGGTGGTACTGCCACTCGATCGAGTAGGTGCCGCTCTCGTTGGCGATCTCGTACAGCACGTTATCGAGGTCGCCGACCGTGTCGATCACGCGCCTGACGTAGGCCTCTTGCAGGCGCGTGACGGCGGGGAGGTTGAGCGTGTGCGTCTCGAGGCCGCGGCCGTCACCGTCGGCGTCGCCGTCGATGTCGTTGACGTTGTTGGCCTTGTGGAAGGGATGTGAACCCCAGGCGATATGCCAGGGCGCCCAGCCTTCGAAGAGCATGACGGAGACGTAGATGCCGCGTTCGCCCGCAGCCTCGATGCGCGAACGGAGCCGGTCGAAGTAGGCGGGATCGAACGTGGCCAGGTCGAACTTCGGCTTGCCATCGAGGGCGGTGCCTGGTCCGGGCCGGGCCCACGGGTGCGGCCCGACCGCGAAGACGCCATAGCCTGCCGTCCACTCGACACTCGCCGTGAGTTCCCACGCCACCTGTTCCCAACGCCAGAGCCGGATGAAGTTGTGGTGGTGCCTAACCAGGAAGTCGAGGTAGGCATCGAACTCGAACGCCGGCGGCGGATCGCCCATGCCCATGTCTTGCAGGTTGTTCCAGGTGTGCGAGCCTGTCAGGTAGATGGCCTTCCCGGATCCGTCCGCGAAGTAGCGCGGGTTCGTCGGATGGATCGTTAGGGGGCCCGAGTGCCCACGAGCCACTGAGCGTCCGGGCCGAGGCTGCTCAAGGTGGGGGCGTTGCCGTTCGGCGCGCCTTGACATCGGGCTCCATTCTGATGCTTGGTATCGTTGGGCTCACGACGTCGGTCGACCGGTCGCCCAGTAATCATCGTGTGTGCTCGGCGATGGGCCGTCAAGTGAGCCCCGTCCCGCTTTGGTCGCGGCATCGCGTAGCAGCCTCATCCTGGGCGTGGCAATCCCTTTCCCGGATCAGGCGCGCGAGATCTGGCCGCCATCCACGACGAAGAACGATCCCGTGGTGTAGGAGGCTTCGTCGGACGCAAGCCAGACGTAGATGCCGGCGACCTCCTCTGGGCGGCCTGCCCTGCCCATTGGGATCGCCGATTCCGCTGTGGCCAGCGCGTCCGGGTCGGCGAAGACCTCCGCGTTGATCGGCGTGTCGATGAACCCTGGGATCACGCAGTTGACACGTATGTTCTCGGCCGCGAGTTCAGTCGCCATGATTCGAACCATCCCATGCGTGCCGCCTTTCGAGGAGCAGTAGGCAAATTCTCCAAAAGCGTGGCCTCGAATCGCGGTGGGGGAACCTGTGATGATCACCGCGCCCCCTCTGTTCCGGACAAGGGCCCGAGTACCATGTTTCAGGGTCAAGAACATGCCGGTCAGGTTCGCGTTCATCGTCTGCTGCCAGATCTCGAGCGACAGACGGTCCACGCGCTCGTCGCCTCGTCCGAACAGCTCGATTCCGGCTACGCCAACCACCGTATCCAGACCACCGAAGGCCGCCTCGGCCGCGCGAGTAGCGCGCTCAATGTCGTTCTCCCGAGAGACATCGCCGGGCTCAACGACGGCAGTTCCACCTGAGGCAGCGATGATCGCTTCTGTCTCGCGTAGCTTTTCCTCCCGCCTTCCGACCAAGGCCACCCTCGCCCCCTCACGGGCGAAAGCGATCGCGACCGCCCGGCCGATGCCGGACCCAGCACCGGTTACGAGCGCCCGCCGATCCGCTAGCCGTCTCTCTGGCATCGTGACTCCGGCTAAGGTAGTGGGCCAAGCGACTCCTCTCAACGGGTGTTCATGCGGCCGACGACTCTCGATTGGATGCTAAGCGATACCGCAGACATCCCCGTTCCTGCCACTCGGCTCGCTTCATTGGCCGGCGACTCGGATAGCGAGAGGGGTACGAAGGATGCGCCATTGCTCAGGTCTCACTGAGCCGAGTCCAGAGGGCCTCACCGCCTAGCACGCTGATTGTCAGGCGGACCGGGCGCGCAAGATCGGCGCGCCGAGCGCGACGGGCAGCCTGCGGATGCCTCGCAACACGTGAGCTTGAAGCCGTTCGATTGGTCCAGCGATCTCGTACCCAGGAGCCGCCCCGAGCACTTCCTCGAGCGCGATCCGCGCTTCGAGTCGCGCGAGCGGGGCGCCGATGCAGTGATGGATCCCATCGCCGAACGCCAGGTGGCGCTTGGGTTCGCGTCGAACAACGAAGCGATCGGGACGATCCCAGACGCGTTCGTCGCGGTTTCCCGAGGCATACAGCAGGACCACCCGGTCTCCGCGCGGAAGGATTGTGTCATGGAGCTCGACGTCCTGTGTCGTGGTTCGATGCAGGTACTGGACGGGAGCCTCGAACCGCAGGATCTCCTCAATTGCCGCCGGGATGTTTGCGGGCTCGGCAACAAGGAGACGGCGCTCATCGGGATAACGAGCCAGCAAGTAGAGCGCGGTCGAGATCAGGGAGGCTGTCGTCTCCCAGCCGGCTGTCAGCAAGAGCAGTGACATCCCGTGCGTCTCCGCGCGCGTTATACGCCCATCGGCTACTGCGGTGGCGATGACCGTCAGGAGATCCTCGCCGGGTCGGCGCATCCGATCGTCGAGGAGCCTATCCACATACCGGGCGAGCGCATCGTGGGCTGCGTCGCACTCTGGCGGACGGGCCGCACTGCCCGGAGTTCGGAGAGCCGTTGCATCGAGCCAAGCCCGAAGCTGCGGACCGTCCTCTTCGGGAAGGCCCATCAGAGCGAGGACCGTGAACATCGGCAATGGGAACGCCAGGATGTCCGCAATGTCCCCCTCCCCGCGCGCGAGCATGTCGTCGAGGATCCGCCGCACTCGCGTTCTGACCAACGATTCGAGGTGGCCTATGACCTTCGGCGTGAAATGCTCGTGGAGGATCCTCCTGAGGCGCGTGTGGTCGGGCGGATCAGCATCGAGGAACGACCCGGGGCCCAGGTAGCCTGGCGGGAGATCCAGGTCGACACCTTCGGCATTGCTGAAAATCGCGACCGCTCGTGAGGCCGCCTGGATGTCGGCGTAGCGCGACAGCACCCAGCAGTCGCGCGCCACATTTCGATAGACCGGATACCCATCGCGGAGCTGTCGATAGACGGGGTACGGGTCGTCCCACACCGTGTGGGTGAACGGGTCGTAGAGACCGGTCGCCTCGATCATCGGTTGACAGCCTCCGATCCTACCCAACCCCGATTGCCGGTTCGACGCCCAATCTAGATTGGTCGACCGGTCCACCGTAGGGTAGCGCGCTAGACGGCGTCAAGAGCGAAAGCCATTGGAAAGCGGCCCTTCGCGTGGCATACAATGCGCCCCATGGAAACGGGTCTTCGACCGGTCGACCGGACGCGAGAAACGATGACGTCCGAGATCACGCGGCAGTTGCTCGACTACTTGCTGTCAGGCAGGATGAAGCCCGGCGAGCGTATTCCCTCGGAGCGGAACCTGTCTGAGACCCTCGGGGTCGGCCGGTCGATTGTTCGCGAAGCCTTGAAGTCACTCATGGTGCTCGGCCTGATCGATGTCCGCCAGGGTGACGGGACTTACCTGAAGCGCTCGGAGTCAGAGCTCCTACCCCAAGCGATCGAATGGGGCCTCCTGCTCGGCGCCAAACGAATCACCGATCTGATCGAGGCTCGCCATCACCTCGAAGTCCTGCTCGCGGGCCTCGCAGCCGAGCGCCGTGACGAGGCCAATGTCAAGGAAATGCGACGCTTGGTGGCGACCATGAAGCGGACCAAGGACCCAGCCGAGTTTGTGGCGGCGGACATCGGGTTCCATTTCGAGGTGGCGACGGCTGCCGGCAACCAGTCTCTCCTGCAGATCATGAAGAGCGTCCGCTCCCTGCTCCAGGTATGGATCACCAGGGTCATGCAGTCGCCGGCATCGTCTCGTCCCACATACGCCGAGCACTCTGCCGTGCTCGAAGCGATCGAGCGTCGCGATGCGGATGCTGCGCGAGCGGCCATGGAAGCGCACATGGTTGGTGCAACGCGACGCCTCGAGTCGACGCTGAAGGAGCACGGGGCCTCTGTCGATGCTGAGGCTGACGCCGCGCCATCGAGCCTGACGCCCGCCTGACGTCCCAGTCGGGCGGAGCGCGGCTTGACTCACGTGCACTCCACGACTAGTCTGGTAGACCGGTCAACCAATCATGCGTGCGCGTGAGGCGAACTCGGGAGCCAGGACCGAGGGAATGCGGGACCAGCAACCTCGACTCGCGAAGCGGATCGACCACGTCGGCGTCGCGGTTCGGGATATCGACGCGTCGCTCGGCTACTACGTAGACGTACTCGGCTTGACGGTGAGCGTCGACGCGCGGCTTGAGGATGGGTCGACCCGGCTCGCCTATCTCGAGGCCGGGGACACGACGCTCCAACTCGTCCAGCCCCTGCGTCCGGGTCCGCTCGCGGAGTACCTCGTCATCAACGGCGAGGGCCTGCACCACATCTGTTTCGCCGTGGACGACGTGGTCGATGCGATCCGATCGCTGCCCAGCGACGAGCGACTTGACGGCATCTACATCGGCGGCAAGCGCTGCAGGGTGTCCTTCATCCGTGCTGAACCCAACGGGCTGAAGATCGAACTGACGGACATGCAGGAACTCATGCCGCCTGCCCAGCCGGCAGGGGCGACGGCCGACGTCCGAACGAGTGGAGATCGCGCCCCGCGAGGGCCAGCCGCAGACCGGGTCGATCGGCACGCAACGAACAGCTGACATTCCGCCTGCGTTCGCTTCCGGCGGCTATCGATGGCTCGCCCTGCCTGCGGTAATCCCCCAGCGCGGAGCCGTTGACACCTGCGGCAAGTTGGCGTAGCGTGGTCGACCGGTACACCAGTCCATTTGACCGATGTGCACTGAGGCACACGGGCTCTGAGGTACGCGCGTTCTTCATCTCCCAGCGGAGATTTAGCGGTGACTGACACGTTCTTCACGCGGCTGAAGGCTGAAACACCGACGCGGATCTGGGTCAATAACCCGACGCGTGCCGAGGTGGAGCTGGCCCTTCAGCATGGGGCCATTGGCTGTACGACGAACCCGTCGTTTAGCGGGAGTCTTCTTCACCGCGATCCCGACAAGGTCCGGCCACTGATTGCCGTATGCGCACGTCTCTCGGCCAACGACGAGACTGCTGCCGAGCAGGTCCAACTGCGGCTCGTCGCCGAGGTCGTCGATCGATTCCGTCCCGCCTACGAGGCCTCAGGAGGCTCCGAAGGCTTCGTCAGCATCCAGGGCTCGCCGGAGACCGACGACGATTCTGGGTCGATTCTCGCCGCGGCCCGCGCCGGACGAGCGCTCGGCCCCAACGCGACCCCGAAGTTGCCCGCGACAGGGCCCGGGCTTGCGGCATTCGAGGCGATCGTTGCCGAGGGTTGGCCGACGATCGTTACCGAGGTTTTCAGCCTGGACCAGCTTGTCGAAACGAACGAGCGCTACCTGCGAGTTACGGCTCGATCTGGAGTCAGGCCGCCATTCTTCATCAGCCCGATCACCGGCATCTTTGGGGATCACCTGCGAGCTGTCGCCGGGGAGCGTCGACCCGAGGCCGATCAGGAGTGGATCCAACTCGCCGGGGTCGCCCTATCGCGTGCCTGCCACAAGCTAGTCGACGAGCGCGGCTACCCGGCCACGCTGCTGTGTGGGGGTGCGCGCGGGCCCGTAGATGTGATCGGGCTTGTCGGACTTCCGGTCCATCTCACCGTTAACTGGACAACAGTTAGCGAAATTCTCGATCAGGCGCCCGTTCTGCCGAAGCCTGGCACGTGGACCATCGACCCGGCGACGATCGCCCAACTGCGACTGACCTTCGGCGACTTCGATCGGGCGATGCGAGTCGGCAGCCTGAGGATTGGTGACTTCGAGGATTTCGGTCCGGTTAGGCATTTCCGATCGAACTTCCAGGCCGCTTGGCGGTTAGTCCGCGCCGCAATAGCAGCCGAGCGATCGGTGGTCACGACCTGACCAGCTGGCGGTCACAGTGGCCAGCTGGACAGCAGCAAGGTGCACCAGCCGCCAGCATCGCCACCAAGTCACGGCGTGGACGCGATCCGACGGCACCGGGGCACCGTCGACCGGTCCGAAGGGTGCCGAAGCAAGTGAGAGATCCGGTCTACAGTCCGCGGATGGCGCGGTGGACGCCGGGGTGTAGGAGTGTTGAGGCATGAGACTCGTCCAATACGACAACGGCGGCCAGGTCGGCGTCGGGGTCCTCGTCGGCGACCAGGTCCGCTACGCCGGCTACGACGACATGCTCGACTTCATCCGGGACGGCGAGCGCGCCCTCGATCGGGCGCGGGTCGCGAAGGAGCGCGGCCGGCCAGTCCAATACGACCGATTGATCGCCCCGATCACCAACTCCGGCAAGATATTCGGCTCTGGTCCCAACTACCGGAGCCACGGCGAGGAGGATCCGGAATGGGTGCCGGCCGACGAGCCAATGTGGGACTTCATCAAGCTGACCAGCTCAGTCACCGGACCCTACGACGACATCGTGATCCCGCCGGCGGACGATGTCATCAAGCGGTTGTCGGGTGGCGCGGCCAAGTTCAGCGAGCACGGCTTCGCGGTTGATTGGGAGGTCGAGTTTGCCGTCGTGATCGGCCGGACGGCCAAGAACGTCCGGCGCGAGAATTGGCTCGATCACGTCTTCGGCTACACGATAATTAACGACGTTGGCGCTCGGTCGCTCCAGTTCCACTTCGGGCAGCGCGACCTGGCCAAGAACTTCGACACGTTCTGCCCGATGGGCCCATGCATCGTGACCCCTGACGAGATCCCGGACATCACCCGGGTGCAGATTGAGTCGCGTGTCAACGGCGAATCGCGGCAGAGCGAGCTCGTGGGCGATCAGCTCAACCTGCCAGACGTCGCGATCGAATGGATCAGCTCGATCATTCGACTCGATCCAGGTGACATCCTCAGCACGGGGACGCCGGCCGGATGCGGGACCTTTATGGAGCCGCCCCAGTTCCTAAAGCCGGGCGACGTCGTGCGCTGCGACGCAACCGGAATCGGGCACATCGAGAACCACGTCGTTGCCGGGAACACTCGGACACGTCCCTCCGAGGCCATGGCATCGGCGGGCTGATGAGGAAGGCTCCAGGGAAGGTCGTGCTCGAAGCAGTCACCGTCGCGCGCGGACGGATCGAGGTGCGGCGAACGGAGGCGCCGCAACCGCCGAGCGCCAGTGAAGTCATGCTCGCCGTCGCCACCGTCGCTTTGCGGGTACGACCTCGAGGTATTCAAGGCCGTCGACCTCTATACCCGCTTCCGATGCGCCAGGGCCACGAAAACTCAGCGCGGATCAAAGAGTTCGGCGCAGGGTCGTCGAGCACTTCGTCATGACCACCGACAACCTGTACGCGGTGGGCGTTCTGACTGCGGAGGAGGCGGCGTTCGTCGAGCCTCTCTCGATCGGACTTCAGATGCCAGTCGACCCCACCGAGCCGTCCCGCATGGATCTGGACCGTCTCCGGTGCCGATAGGCCCACTCCGAACCCATCCTACGAACCCGCGTTACTTCACGGACGAGTCCGGCCGAGCGATCTACCTCACGGGCTCGCACACCTGGAATAACCTCCAAGACATGGGCCCGGGCGATCCGCCGGAAGCGTTCGACTTTCATGCCTATCTCGATTTCCTGGACCGTTACCATCACAACTTCATCCGGCTCTGGTGCTGGGAACAGGTCGCCGCGTGGGCCATTGAGCGGCGGGTCGTGGCGGTTGCGCCCCACCCGTGGGCGCGGACTGGGCCGGGCGCCGCCCTCGATGGCAAGCCGAAGTTCGACCTTACGATTCTGAATCCCGTGTACTTCGAGCGACTCCGTCAACGCGTCGAGGCAGCTGCCGCCCGGGGCGTGTATGTGTCGGTGATGCTCTTTGAAGGCTGGGCACTTTGGCACATCGAATGGGCCTCGCACCCGTTCCACCGGGCCAACAACGTCAACGGCATCGACGGCGACCCAGACCGCGACGGTCGCGGTCTCGAGACGCATACGCTCAACCTGCCCGATGTGGCGCGCCTTCAGGAGACCTACGTCCGAAAGGTGATCGACACGATTGGTGACCTCGACAACGTGCTGTACGAGATCGCCAACGAGAGCGGCACGTACTCGATCGAGTGGCAATACCACATGATCAGACTCGTGAAGTCGATTGAAGAGACCAAGCCCAAGCAGCATCCGGTTGGAATGACGTTCGTCTTCCCCAGAGGACCGACCGCGCCGCCCGGCTCGAACCAAGCCCTCTTCGACAGCCCAGCGGACTGGATCTCGCCCAGCGGTAACGAATACCTTGATAACCCTCCGCCCCCCGCGGATGGCGCCAAGGTGATCCTGAACGACACGGACCACCTCTGGGGCATCGGCGGCACCGTCGATTGGGCATGGAAGAGCTTCTGTCGCGGGATGCACCCGATCTTCATGGACCCTTACGACGACGAGCTTGAGCGCATGGGTTCGCCAGACCAATGGGACCCGCTGCGCCAGAGCCTCGGCCAGACGCTTTTCCTCGCGGAGCGGATGGATCTGGCCAGCATGACGCCGCAGGGCGGGCTCGCATCGACGGGTTATTGCTTGGCCGATCCCGATAGCGAATATGTCGTGTACCTGCCAGCCGGTGGGGAGGTCACCGTCAACCTTGCCGCTATAGCGGGCGTCGTCGAAACCGAGTGGCTGCATCCGGTGGATGGCACGACCACTTCCGGCGCCATCGTGAAGGGCGGGACTCAGCGGACGTTCCAGGCGCCATCGGGTGGGGCGATCGTCCTGCACCTGGTGCGAAAGCCGGCCGACGGACGTCCGACGCGGCCTTGATCGGCGCAGAATCCTTCGAGCGTTTTTTCTGGCTGTCGATCCGGTCGTTGGGACACCAATGTCCGCATTGGGCGGCGACAGCCTGCTATTCAACGATCTCCGGCGGGGTTGGTCAGTGCGCTGCTGGCCGCCACGAGACCCAGAAGGCGCCGTTCAGATGGCCGAGCCGCCGCAATCCGGCTGGGCTCGATGGTGCGCTTGAGGTCGTCGATGCCTTGCAGGAGCCGAACGCCCTCGCACTGTCACCCGAGGCACGAACTTCGTGTGTCGATGACTCGGTAGATCCGGAGACATTCTCCTTTCGTCGATGCGCAACCTAGCGACCCGCTTGGGGCCCTGCGGCCGTCGCATTCACTCCGCTCGCCCGCCCCTGCGGTACCACGAAGGCGGTCTCAGTGGATTTGGACAACGACGTCGTCGTCTTCGGCTCCGTGAGAGCCCTAGGATGAGGCTCGCCGACTTGATCTCGAGATGCGAGCCTTCCGCGGGAGGGGCCGCCACGGACGGTTTCAGCGGGCAGGGAGAGGCTCTGTTGAGCGTAGTCGAGCGACAAGCCGGCACTGGGGCGGCCCACCCGCTTCGATGGGACGAGATACCCGAAACTCGTGAATGCCCTTGCTGTGGAATCGGTAGCGAATCACGCTCGGACGGCGCGAAGAGCGGCAGCAGCCACCTGACCCGCCTTCGGGACAACGGCGTCCTGAAGGGCCGGCGCCGCCGGCATTCTGATGTCGGGCAGTCCGACTCGCTCGATCGGCGCTTCTAGGGACCAGAACGCCTCGTTCGCGATTCTGGCGGCGACCTCCGCCCCAAAGCCGCCAGTGACATTGGCCTGATGGGCCACGACGAGACGGCCTGTCCGCGTCACGCTTGTAACGATCGCCTCGACATCCAACGGGGCAAGCCACCGAGGATCGATGACCTCCGCGTCGACTCCTTCATCGGCGAGCGAGGTGGCAGCCTCTAACGCAACGCTGACCATCGGCCCGAGCCCGACGATCGTCACGTCCTCGCCCGGCCGTACCACGCGGGCGCCACCAATCCGTTCAACGGGGGCATCGAGGCTGACGTCACCGGAGACGGCGTGATACATCGATCGATGCTCGATTACGAGCGCCGGATCGTCGCAGGCAACCGCCGCGAGAAGCAGCGAGTATGCGTCCTGAGCTGACGACGGCATGGCGACGCGAATGCCAGGGATGTGGGTGAACAGCGCCTCAAGGCTCTGTGAATGCTGTGCGCAGGACCCAGCCAACACTCCTTGCTGAGTACGAATTGTCAGCGGAGCACTCAGACGGCCCCCCGACACGTAGCGCACATTGGCGGCTTGGTTGACGATCTGGTCGAGTGCGACGAGGGCGAAGTCAATCCACATGATTTCGACGATCGGGCGGCGACCCATCAGCGCCGCACCGACGGCGGCCCCTAGGATCGCAGACTCGCTAATAGGCGTATCGAAGACTCGGGAGCCGTGCCGGTCCACCAATCCTCTCGTGCAGCCAAACACTCCACCTGGAAGAGCAACGTCCTCGCCAAAGAGGATCGCCTCGGGGTGCTCGCTCAATGCACGATCCAACGCAGCGTTAATCGCTTGCGCCATCGTGAGGGTCACGGGCGGCTTGGGCGCGCTACTCGCCATAAACGTTCCTAAGTACGTCGATTCGCAAATCCCGCAACGTATGACGTCACGCTGCGGCTGCCCGGAGCGGCAGGGCGGCCAGGACCCGCCGGAGGTCGTGGCGGGTGAAGCGCCACTCGAACGGCGTGGCGATCGCGCTGTAGCGCTCGCCGAACGCCTGGAGGGTGGTCTCGATGTCTGCGGGCGAGGTCCACTGGTTCGGGTCGAGGACCTTACGCTGGACGACGCTGAAGTACAGCTCGACCTGGTTGAGCCACGACGCGTGGATCGGGGTGTGGATGACCCGGATGGCCGGCCACCGCTCGCGCAGCCGGGCCTCGGTCTTGGGACCGCGATGGCTGCTGCCGTTGTCGACGACCCAGAACACCCGACGGGCGCTGGCGTAGGGTTCGTCGGTCATCACCTGCTCGACGAGCCGATCGAACGGCTCGATGCCCGTCGTCGGCTCGCACCGCCCAAAGACCTGCGCCCGCCGGACATCCCAAGCCGCGAGATAGGCGAGCGATCCTGCCCGC